>LWDU01000294.1_pt1 | contig 19358 bp, 8 predicted proteins | sample 727161 | NCBI WGS metagenome assembly LWDU01 (sample SAMN04566230, study PRJNA314399) | hydrothermal vent metagenome | isolation source: deep sea hydrothermal plume seawater | place: Mexico: Gulf of California, Guaymas Basin | collected 2004-07-11
TTCGGACATTCCGCGTTCGTTTGGAGGCCAGGCCCACTGATCTTGGGATACGGTATAAGTACGGGGTCGCCCAAGGTCACGGCCTGTCCGAACATCGTCTGGGTGGACTGCCCGCGAGCCATCCGACTGGCGATGGAAAAGGGCAAGGCGACACCCACCAGGAAGGAGAAGGAGGGCTGGATGAGGTCGTGCAGGGAGCAACCCAACCAAGGCACATGACTTTGATGGTACCCCAGGAACTGCCACACTCCACTTTCCGGGAAAGCCCGGGCGACCTGTGCCAGATGCAGGACCTCGGCCATCATCAGGAACATCACCAGCCCCCGATAGGCATCGATGGACCCAATGCGTTCCCGCGGCGTGGTAAGTGGTGACAGGGACTCCATGGGCAAATCGTCCCACTACGAGGCCACGTCGATCTCGCGGGCGACCCGGTTGGCGGAGCGGGTGGCCGCTTCCTGGCCCCAGCTGAGGTTGTCGGCATAGGCGCCGGCGAAGTGGATGCGCCCGTGCGGGCGGATGATCTCGGGCCAGAATTTCTTCAGCCGGCCGAGGCCGAACACCTGCCGTTCGCAGAAGGGCGACCACTTGTCCCCTGCCCAGGTGTGCACCATCGCGTGCTCGATCTCGATCCCCTTCCCTGGGTAGCGCTGGCGGTAGGTCTCGAGCGCCTGCTCGGCGGTGGTGCCCGCGCTGGCGGCACCGATGAGGATGCTGCGATCGCCCTCGACCTCTTCCGCCATCTCCCAGACCATGTGGAGATGGCGGCGCCTGCAGGCGATGTTCGCACTGAATCCCTCTTTCTTCCAGAACGGCGTCCGGGTCTGGAACACCACCCGGGATTGAAAGTCGTAGCTCGTGTTGTGGAGGACCCAGGTCTTCTCCGCGGACAACTCCGGCTCGATCTTCACCCGCAGCAGCACCACAGTCGGGATCGCATTCACCAGAAAATCGGCGGCCATCGACTGCTGCTCGCCGAACTCCTCGAAATGGATGTTCACCCCCGAGTCGCTGTGTTCGATCTTCGTCACCGGGGACCCAAGCCGGACCCGGTGGCCCAGGCGCTTGGCGAATTCGTCGGTCATCCGCTGGTTGCCTCCCTTGATGCGGTAGAGATCAGTGGGGTTCAGCGGCACCTTGCGATGCTTCAGGATCGCCGCGTTCCACAGGCTCTGCAGGGCGGACCCGCCACCGCCGAAGTCGCGGAGCGCCCGCGCCGAGGCTTTTTCGCGCTTCAACAAGTCCCCCACCCCGATCTGGTCGAGCTCGTCGAGGCCGATTCCCAGGGGCTGGTACTCGTCTTCGAAAGTGTCGAGGTAGGGTTGGTAAAACAGGTTCGGCAACTCCTTCATGCCGTGCTCGGACATGTAGTCCGTCTCGCGCTTGTTGTAGCCGAAGCCCTGCAGAACCTTCCGGTCGCGGAGCATCTCGTCGGTGTAGGGCTTGTTCTCGATGTAGGTCAGCTGGTTGACGCGCCGCGGGTATGGGAGGAGTTCCAGCCCGAACTCCTTCGCGTAGGCGCGGTAGATTTCGTAGCCCGGTTTAGTGCACTGCTCGGCGCCGAGGTCGGCATAGAGCCCGTCCGCCAGCGGGTCATAGATGGTGCGCACATGACCACCCGCGCGCCCCGATGCCTCGAGGACGGTGACATCAAAGCCCCGCTTCATCAGCTCATAGGCGGTGGACAATCCAGCGATGCCGCCACCCGCAACGATGACGCTTTTGCCGTTCGCCCTCTCGGCGCCAGCGGCCACGTTGCCGCTCTCGTCCGCCGAGTGGGCGGCTCCCAATCCGGTTCCCAGGAGCGCCGTCGTCGCCGCTCCCGATTGCTTGATAAAGTGTCGTCTATTCATGGTTTAATTATCCCGTGCTACTCCTCCTGCTTCTTCCTGAGCGCTTCGAGCGCCTCTTTATTCCTTGCGCAATTTTTCTGCGGCAGCGGCTTCTGCCTGCGCTTTCTGTCTGTCCCCCTTTTTGAGCACCCCCTCAATAATCATTGCGGTATGCAACCCATTTCGTTCATCACCTGCTGGGAGGAAATGAGGGTCGCGATTTCGCTGTTCTTTAGGATGAGCCTTGGAAGATGTATATAAATCATTCACAGCGATTTCAGGATAATCTGCCAAAACTTCAAGGGCTGCTTTGTTATACAAGGTATCGTCTCCAGCTACACGCCCTCTCGAGCCTTCTGGAACAAAGGTTGTATTTGTCCACACCAGTTCAGCACCATATGATTTCATCATATCAATATTCTGCTTCAACGCTATTTTGTAATCGGCTAAAGAAACCCCTCTAAACAATGTTGCTTCTGGCTTTCTACCCAATCTTTTACCACTGTAACGCTTCATGTCATGCAACCCATAATTAAAGCAGATTACATCCCATTCATGCCCACCCAGCCATAAGTGTGTATTTGAACGGCCATGAAAGGTAGTCCAGGAAATACGCGGCAATCGATACACATTGGCTTTTCCCTTCAGGGCGTCCCTTACATAAGACGTGTAACCGTAAGAAATGGAATCACCGATAATGAGAACATCGGGAAGTGTGGTGTCTCGACCAGGCCAGGTATAAGCTGGATCCGTGGGGCGACTCCTTTCCTTTTTAAGAGCCGCTGCCCAAAGATCTTTATCAAAATACATCACAGTGGCTTTAGGGTCAAAGCTATGGAAAAATGCGGTATCCTTTTTACTCTCCCCTTTGGAATTAGTGACCGTTACCTCAAACTGATAGGCTCCCGGCTTTGTCCCTGTAATAGTTGCCATGTTGCCATTTGGAGTGAGCGTGGCTTCGCCTAATACGACTGCAAACTTGTATTTCAAATTTGCATCTGTGGGATCATTTGCTTCAACCTTTAAAATAAAGTCATTTTTGCCAACCGTTTCTTTTACAACAATACAAGAAGTTACAACAGGGGCTGCCTCCACAGGGAGTGATCCAATCAACAAATACAAACCGGCTAATGCCGTAAGATAATAATTTTTCATTCTAGTTCCTTGCTCAATTTTAAGTTTCATATATTTCACTTCATCCTTCACTTTTCTATTTCTTCTTCGCCTCTTCCGCCTGCTTCTTCCTCAGCGCTTCGAGCGCGGCTTTTTCCTTGCGCATTTTCTCTGCTTTGGCGGCTTCTGCCTGTGCTTTCTGTTTCGCTTTCCCGGCTTTATAGTCGGCCACATTCTTGGCGTCTTCAGCCTTCAGCTTGGCGATGAGGTTGCGTTCGGCGGCGGCCTTGGCCGTGTCCCCCATCAGCTCGTAGATATGCGCGCGTTTTTCATAATGGGCGATCGGTTTGCGATAGAGACCGTAGCCGGGTCGATGGTTCTTGATCACATGGCTGACGACCTCAAGCGCGCCCTTGTAGTCCTTGATGGCCATCAGCGCCTCGTAATATTTGTCGCTGGTACGTATGGTAAGACTCATGTTGTCGTTGAGGGTCAGGGCGAAATGTCTGGCGGCGAGGGCCCAGTCGGCAGGGCCGGCGGGTCGGATCGGTTTGCCTTTGGCGCCGGGGTTGTGCACTAGGCAGACCTTGCCCTTGGCCCTGGCCTCGCGGCAGCACGCATTCTTACGGCACTGACTCCAAGCACTGTCGAATGCCGTCATGCAGCAACTGCCCGGGTCAAGCAGGTCCACGTGCCAGCCATGCCTTATCTTGTGGTAATACAGGTTGCCCATCCGCATGTCGTAATGCGTCACCATCTGCCTGATGAATTTGGCGAGCTGGTCGGCCATCATGGGATTGAACCACGGCAGGTCGAGCGCGCCTTCGACGTTGAAACTAAGATACCGTCCGCGAAGTTTACGATCGCCGCTGACCAGATGCGGCATGTGATGCAGTTTTGAGTAATTCATCATGAAATCGCCGTTCGGGGCGATGACCACGGTGTTCGCGTCGCGTTCCTGCGAGTAGATACCGAGCTTGTTCAGGATCGGGTTGTCCAGGCCGCCGGGCAGGCTGACCGCGTCGCAGTCGAGTTGGTATTTCGCCAACAGTTCGCCGATGGCCTTGGTGTCATCGGACAGGAAGAAGAGCACAAGTTTGACGTCCTTGCGCCGGGCCTGCCCGACAAGCTGTTTCAATCCCTGCAGCATTGCCTGTTGCTGACCCTCCCAGGTGATGGGGCCGGCAAACTGCCCTTCTGCCAGGGGAGCGATGCGACCATTGACGAGATGGTTCCTCCCCGACGGCGACGGCGTGCCACGCAGAGAAAGCACAGGGGGCGCATTGCCTTTCTGCGGCAGGTCAAGAAAGACGCAGAAATGATAGTTGGCCTGCCGCTGGTCGGGGATCCTGATGGTGCTGCCGCTGATGGTGGTGAATTCAGCCTCAATCTTTCGACGCACGGCGGTGTTCCGGCGGTTGCCTGCATTGAAACCACTCCAATCCTGTGCGTAGATACTGGCGGATCCCCCGTGTGTGTCGGTGTCATTCGCCTGGAACAGGTATGAGCAATACCAGTTCTTGAAGAGAAAGGCGGTCACCGGCATGATGGTCGGATCCTTGACATGGTCCCGGTAGACGATCTTGCGATAGCCAAGGTAGAGATCGCGGGTGTCCTGGCCGCCATCGACAGTGAGAACGGTCGCCGCGGCATAGGCCTGGGCACCGGCCTGATCGCCGCCGGAGGCTTCCAGAAAGCCGTTGATCACGGCTTTGGCATCGGCCTCGGTATCGCGTAGCGCCTGTTTGGCGAGGCAGAACCGGGGGATGACTCCGCCCGCGGCCGGCAGGTCTTTCGTTGCCAGGGCCAGCTTCGCCTCTTCGACCGCCATTGCCAGGTGTTTGGCCGAGAGCCCGGTCTTCCAGATGTTCATCAGCGCGATGATGCGGCAATTGCGGATCTTCCACAGGTCGGTCGCATCGGGATGGGCGGCGATCAACTCGCTGCAGAGCTTTGCGGCCCTCGTATAGTTCGCTAGGGCTTTGGGGGCACTCATCCGATAGCGCCGTTGGTTAGTCGGAAAGTGCGCGAGGATCGCCGCAAACTTGTCCGCCGGGACGGCACCGGGAATGGTGTCTGTCGTGAGTTGGGCTTCGGAGATCAGGAAGTCGCCGCAGCTCAAGGCCTGCAGCAGAGATTCGTAAGGGCCGTCATTGAGAATGTTATACAGGTCAACATCGACACCGTACCCCAAGTGGACCGCGGACGCTGACCTGCCGAGCGAGTAGCCCATGGCGTTGACGGGCATCAGCGTGTAGCGCTGGGTGCGTTGACCATAGCCGAGAAAGGCCTTGCTGTTCATGCCGCCGGGAAGGTGCATGGGGGTCCAGTCCAGCTCGTGTTCCTGAAGGATCGATTTGCCGGCATCCTCCAGCCCGTCGAGATTGAAACTGAAGACGGTGAAGTTGCCGCCGGTCCGTTCCTGATACTCCTTGATCTTGTCAAAGCGCGCTTTCAGGTCGACGGTTTGCCCGGACCAGAAGCAGACCATGTAGTTGTGGCCGATCAGATCCGTGGGGAAGCTGATGGTCTTGCCCGACTCGGAGCGAAAGGTGCCGGCAAAGCGCAGATCACGCTTGGAGATACCGAAGCGTTCCCGGAGAAAGGTGGCGACTTCGGGATCCTTGGTAAAGTCAGTTTTCAGAGTGTCCAGCAGTTCCGTGACCAGTTTGTCGTCCTTGAGGTCCTTGGCCATAACAGCCAGGTGCATCAGGCAGGTGGCCTCGGCATCGCTCTTCTGGTAGCGCGTGGCCATCTCGCGCAGGGTCGTGGCTTTTTGCTCCGCCGTGACGGCGCGCGGCGCGAGCCTGGATTGCATGAGCAGGAGATCCGCCTCCAGTCGCAGGGGAGCGAACTCCACGGGGGCTTGGGCCAGGGCGCGGGCGGTCTCGAACACCTCTTCGCGGGCCTCTGCGGTGTTGTTGATGAGCAACAATTCCTGCTGGCATTTGAAGATGAGGTTCAACAGCGTGAACCGGTCGGGGGATTGCGGGTGTTTCTCAATCAACGCCTTGCTCTCGCGGACCACCTTCTTGTAGGCGCGTCGTTTGAGGGTGTTGGTGGATAGCCGGGCGATGGATCGATGCGTCTCCCTGATAGCCGCCAGTTCGCCGAAGGGAATCTTGTCGGCGGGGGTATCCTGGGCAGGGGCTTCTTCGGCAGGGGCTTCTTCGGCGGGGGCTTCTTCGGCGGGGGCTTCTTCGGCGGGGGCTTCTTCNTTCTTCGGCGGGGGCTTCTTCGGCGGGGGCTTCTTCGGCGGGAGCTCCTTCGGCGGCTTCCTCAGCAGGAGCTTCTTTGGTTGGATCCGCCATATCACCAGCGTCATCCATCATCTCGCCAGAGGTTACATGTGTACCTTCCGCACCGCTGTCAGCAGCCTTTTCTTCACTGCAACCGGTGATTCCGAGAGCAGCAATTGCCAGAAGGAGGCAGAGGCAGATTACGAGTCGTGTGTGTTTCATGTTTTATCTCTGATAAATCGGCAAAAACCGATGCGGGGTTCCGAGGGTCAGGATGGCCATGGCGGTGGATTGCGGAGCACCGCCCAGGCCGCCGAGCCAGGAACCGTTCTTCTGCTGTCGCTTGAGCAGAGCATCACGGATCCTGGGATACCATTCCGCATAAGCCTCATCGCTGTCCTGAACGATCGCCTGCAGGCCGTAGTAATGAATGTAGTAGTAGTAGGCATTGTCGCCCGTGAATATCTGCTCGGGCCATGTCTTCATGTAGTCCACCCCGGCCTTGAGCATATCCGTATTGCGCTGACCGCAGAGATGCAGGACATAGGTGGAACCTGCCGAGCAGGCATAGGTCGTTCCCTTCGGGTTCTTGGGCGTGTAGGCGAAGCCGCCAGTGTCAGGGCTCTGACAGCTCTTCAGGTAGGCGATGCCGCGGTCGATGGTCTCATCGGGCACGAGGATGCCCGCCTGGCGCGCCGAAGCCAGGGCGACCAGCTGCATGATGGTGATCGAAGTGTCGCCACCCAGGGGTTTGGGCAGATAGGTCCAGCTTCCCCGGGGATCCTGGGAGCGCAGGATCACCTTTACGCAGGCCTCCAGTGCATTGCGAATGACTTCGTTGTCATCACGGTTCTTGGTCATCCCCCACATCTCGGAGAGGGCCAGCGTGGCCAGCCCATGCTCATACATGCTGGTCCCCAGGTAGCCGTCGGGCGATTCTTTGGCGGCGCGCAGCAGGTACTTCTTTCCGCGGTCGAGGGTGTCGGCGTATTTGCCGTATCCGGGGAAGTGGCCTTTCACCATGAAAGCCATCAATGCCAGGGAGGTGTTGGCTACCGGGACCTTATACGGCCCGCTCTTGGCGTTGATCCAGGAACCGTCTGACGCCTGATCCTTGACGAGGAACTCAAGACCGCGATCGATGGCTTCGGTGGTCGCATCGGTCAGCTCCGGGGAACCGAGTGCCCCGACCGTGGATGTGCTCACGGCAGCCGGTTTCCCGGGGGTGGTGTCCTGGGCGTGTACCGACTGTATGGGCAGGCACAGAAGCAAGGTGCAGGATGCAAGATGCAGGACGTGGGGTGCGGAATTCATGATTTTTTTATACAGGTCAAGCTTTGGCAACTTTTGAAGCACCATCTTGTGAATGTCTATCACCAACTCCTTGGAGAGTTGTCGTATTTGTAAGTTTTTATAGTTCATTTCTCAGTTTCTGATGAATTTTCCCCCTAATCTTTCCCCATAATCTTTCCTGTATCCCGTATCTCATTTCGCCAACCTTTCGTAATAGTTCTGCAGCAGTTCGCGGTATTCCAGGGGGAGTTCGCGTGCGAAGTTTTCGTTGAGTGAGGCGCGGTCACGACGGCCCAACACATCCCACTCGCTCTCCTGGTCCTCCGGTTCGTCGCCCTCCACGGCGATCTTATGGAACACATTGAACTTATCGAGCTTCTCCATCGTATCGAACATCACGATATCATCGGGCAGCTCAACGTAGGGGCTCTTCTTTTTGCCGTTCCCCCTAAAGAGATGGAGGTATAACCCGGAATACTGGAGGATGAATCCATGCATGAAGCTCTCCGCCTCCCGTTGCGCGGTGTAGATGTCGGTCTTTGCGGCGTCGCCGGGACTGGTCACAACCTGGTGCAGCCGCGTATGGGCCGACTGCAGGAAGGCGTGGTCTCCCGAGCGTTGCACGAGCGCTTTGAGCGTTGTGGCCAGCTCGGTCTGGGCTTGAGCGAGCTCTTGCCGCTCTTCAGCCTGCGCCAGCCAGAAGCTGCGGGTGAGTTCCTTTTGGAGATTGACCACATCGAGCACGGCCAGAAGCAGCTTGACTTCATCAGGGACCTGGGATTCCCGCCGGCCGGGGATCGTCGGCAGCGTTCTCATGAGCAGTTCAAACTCGAGTCTCTCGACGAGGATCGCGACCTCGGCGCGGTACATGGGCACGATGGCCTCGTCGCGCTTACCTGCTTTGAGCAGCGTGACCGCCTGGCCCATGTAACGGGCTGTCGAGCGGAAATGCCCCTGCCGGGTGCCGCGGAACAGATCGTCGCCAAACACCTTGGCCTCGGCCAGCACGGTTTCCTGACGCTTGAGAAGCTCCCCGGTCGTGATTTTCTTATCATTCTGCGCGTCGAAGCAGAGCTGCTTCTGAGTGGCAAATATCACCATGGCGTCCGCCGACTTGCGATAGATAAAATCAACCATCTCTGCGACGTAGGCGTTGCGCCTGGCGGTGCTGTCGAGATCGCGGTGCGACTCACGCAAGAGTTCAGCCGCCTCGGTCTGGTGTGGCGCCGCTTCCGCCGCCTTGTTTTCCTGCAGCAGCAACACCGACGCGCCGAATGATGACTGGGAGAACTCCAGCAGCGACAGCATATCCTTGTTCTCGACCGGGCCGACCAGCGACCCCATCAAATCGGTGAGACATGTGGCCAGGTTCTTCTGCTCAAGCGTCAGACGGGCCAGTTGCTCTCCAGATGCGCCCTTGGCATCCTTGACGATATCCATCTGCTGGGCTTCGACATCGCCAAATATGCGGGAGATCGACCTGACCATGTCTCCTTCCTGCATGATTCTTGTCACTTTGCCAAGGGTGCCCATTTCGCTGGCCATGATGCCCATGCAGCTGTTCAGCTGGGCCACAATGACGTCCTGATGTTCGAGCGACTCCTCGGCCTTGTTCTTGCTGAACAGCGCCACGCTCTGGGCCATGGCCTTCTCCGACAGTTGCAGCGGTTCGAGCAGGGCCGCGGCATATCCGGCAAACCCGCCTTTCTTGAGGGTGGCCTCGATCTGCCGGCAGAGCGACCGGACCTCGTCCTTGAGCTGCTTCTGCTGTTCGGCCAGATAGCCCACCTGGGCTCCGGCATCCAGGGCATCCTCGGCCTGCTCCTGAATGGCTGATTGACGCATGATGATATCCTTCACTCTGAGACGGCGTGCGTCGATCTTGAGTGCCAGCGTAAAAACGTCGCCAAGCCGCAGCAGCTCTTTCTTGCGTTGTTCGATGATGTCGACCAGTTGCGTCATGTCCGCGACCGCACGCTTCTGATGATCGACGGCGCTTTGTTGCTGCTTGCCGGCGATGGCGGTTGCCGCCTGATTCAGGGTGGTCAGTGCGTTCCCAAAGAGCGACTGGAGTTCCACGTCGCCGGGGAACTCGGAATCAAACATCGACTGCATGGGCATCGGGATCTTTGGCAGCACAACCGATCGCAGCTCGCGATAGAGCGCCAACTGGGCCTTGTGCAGATCGTTGCTTTCCCGGGTGAAATCGGTCTTCGAGGCGGAGGCCCGGGCGTTGAGATTCTGCTGCTGCATGAGCACCGCCTCGACCTGCTGACGCGCCTTGCGCAGGGCGACCAATTCGGCCCCGGCCTTAAGCCGGTAGATCGTGCCTTTGAGGGTATCGAGGGATTTTTCCTGGAGGCTCACAGCCCCGGCATGGTCTTTAGCTTTGATCAGCGCCGTGGCCTTGGCCATATCTGTTTCGACACCGGCAACGCGCAGGTCCTTGACCACCCGCGAAAGGCGCAGTGCGGCCATCGGGGAGCCAGTGTAATCGGGATCCTCAAGCAGCTCGGTAAAGAGTTGGGTGAGCTCGCCGCCCAGGACTTTCTGCTGCTCTGCCAGCGAGTCGGTGGGGATCCTTCCTTCCCCGCCCCGGGCATCGAGCGTCTCCAGTCGCAGGGCCGACTGCGTTTGGATGACGGTCTGCAGTTCCCGGGCGAGAACTTCGGTGGCATCGTTCACTCCCAGCTGGAGAACCAGGCTGGCGATCTGCCGCGATGCAACGTTAATGGACTGGGCGGCGGCCGAGGCATCCAGGGGCTCGCCGTCAGCGGCTTGCGCCAGCCGGCTGAGTTGGACGGCGGCGGCCTCGACGGGTTCGGTGGAGATGCCCTGCAACTGCTGCCGGAGCATCTGCAATGCAATGACGTCGGTTTCCGCAGCAATTTTGTTAGCCGCCAAGTCGTCGAGCAGGAAGCCGATGCGGTCGGTAACCACGGCGAGGCGCTCCTGAACCAGGTTCTGCCTGACAGCCTCGAGCATGCAGGTTTGCTGGAAACTCCCGGAGTCGGGCGACAGCTGGCTGACCACGTCGTGTGAGGCGCGTTCCTGACGGTAGATCGTACGTAGCTTGCGGACCAGGCGGCTTTTGCGCTTGGCCAGTTGCTCCAGGTAATCCTCCTCGGTGAGGAAGGTGATGCGGCGCAGGCGCGAGCGGGCGACGTTCGGGCCGTCCTTGGACGGAAAATGATCCTTCACCTCGACGCCGATCCGCAGGATATCTCCGACCTTCAGATTTTTGGCGTGGTTTCGGTAATCCCAATTCGTCTGGGTGACTTCACCGGTTTTGAGGGAGTCGGCGGGGAGCGCAACCCGGTGCTCTTCGCCGTTGTTGAGGCGATGGATAATGGTGGCAGCGGAGATACCGTGGTCGTCGCGAGCCAGAAAGGTCAGATCGATCTGGCGGCCCACGATGGCATAGAGATCCTCGGCCGGCGTGACGATATCGACCCGTGGCGCTTTGTCCGGGGCAACCTGCAGGAAGTGGTGCGGACTTTCGAAGGTGTAACCTTGTTCCTTCTCGACCCAGCCAAAACTGTAGGCCTTGGATGAGTTCACGACGTAGCTGGCACGAACGCTCAGGCCATCCGGGCTGACGGTCATGCTGACAGGTGCTTCGCCCTCGCACTCCAAGGTGGCTTTCTGCACCGCCTGGTCGAGATCCAGTTCCCAGTCGACGACGGAACCTTCCGGCAATGTCAAGGTCAGCGCTTCACTGCTGTCGGCCGCCTTACGGGTGTAGCTCGGATACCGGACGCTTGTTCTGGCCCGTTTGATTTTCGGAGCCGAAATGACGGTCACTTTTTGCCATTCAGTTTCCGCATCGCCGGCCGTCAGTGCGTATTCGAAACCGCGAAAGGCAGCGCCGACCTGATACTGACAGACGCCGTCGGTAATTGGCAGTTTGCGGCGGCGCGGTTCACCGTCGCCGGTGCGCAGGGCGATGACGGCGGTCTCGGGGATCTCTCCTTTGATCGTGGCTGCAACCACAAGGGGCTCACCTTCCTTGACAAAAATGGCTTCATCGGCGAGTTCGATCTGCGTTCGCGTCGGGTAGGACACAGCCGCCCAAGGAGTCATGAACCGGCTCATGGCGGCCGTGAAAAAAGGAGTATTGATGGCGGCGAAGGCAGCGAGAAGGGCGACGAGCACGGCGGCCAGCACCGCAGGTTTCCGCAGACCTCCAAAGCGAACGGTCTCATGCGTCGGCAGCTCGGAGATCTTCTCTTCGGCCTGTCGGCAGGCCACCTCGCGGAGATCCGCTGATCCCTCGATATCCTGCCCCTCGCCGAACTGCACGCCGGTCACCAGCAGGCTCTGCAGGTCGCCGAAATGCTCTTCGACCTGCAACGCGGTGTGGGCTGGGTCGAATGATTTCAGGCGGTGCCATGCGAGCCGCCATGCCTTGTGCAGGGCAAATGCCAGGAGCGCAAGCGACATCGCGCCGCGTGCCAAGCCCGGCAGATTGAACAGCACATCCACGCCGATGCCCAAGAGCAACAGCAGGATGGCCCAGCCAAGGAAGATCAGCAGGCCGCCCAGGCGGTGCAGCCATTGTTGGCGCTTCCAGACATTGTGCAGGTTTGAATGTAAATTGTTCGTCATTAAGGTAAGGCCCTTGTTCTCTAACCCTCATCTCTCTTCGCACGGGAAGATCAGGGCAAAAGATGAAGGCGAAAGATTAGGGAGGGGAATCATGCCAGGTTTCTCTTTCTTCTGATGATCCATTCCATCCCGACCAGGCCGATGATCAGCAGCAGCAGGAGCCAATGATCCCAGATCGATTTGGGATTTTGAACGGTGATGGTTTCGGGCTTGGTATTGATCAAGGCGCCCAGTTCGGGCAGTTGCGTGACGGCCAGACGCTTGCCGCCGGACAGCTCGGCGAGACGGTCCAGCCGTTCGATTTGCGACTCGGGATGCGCCATCTCCGTGCGGCGCTCGGAAATCTGGAATTCGATGCTGTTGGCTGATTCCGTGTCATCGGCATTGGGCTCCAGGCGATAGCGCCCCATCGTGGGCGGGCTGAAATAGCCTTCATACTGCCCGGGGTTCGCCGGATTCGGGCGCAGCGTGACGGCAGTGCCGGGCCCGTCCGCATCGTCCAGGGCGCGGACCAGCACTTCGTAACCGGGCTGCGTGACGGGTTCGTATGCCTCGTCGAGAACCGAGGCATAAATGCGCACCTGGTTCCCGGCCACGTAGCTGACGCGATCGGTCTCCAGGCGGATCGGGCGGTGCTCACCCATCAGCCTGGACAGGGTCAGGAACTGGATGCACTGGGACCACATGCGCCAGTGATAATGATCACCGGTCTTGAAGCGCAGGCGCCAGAGATTGTCGCTGCCCATCACCATGCACTTGCCGGTGCCGTAGCGATGCCAGGAAATCAGCGGGTAGCCACCATCTTCCGAGTCCGAGAGCGAGGCCAGCACAACCGCGCCACGCTTCGGAGAAGTCAGCGGCGGCACTTCGTTGAGCGGGGCGACGGTGCCCCAGATCGCGTCGTTCTTGCCCTGGAGGTTTTCCAGCGTCATCACCAGGCTGCTGCGACCTTCTTCCGTGATGACCGGATGCACCGTGTCGTCGATTTCCCGCCACTCACTGTCGGGCTCAAAACGGACCGGCAGCATTTTTTCCACCTCGGTCCCCACATAACTTTGTGGTGCGAACTGGCGCCCGCAGAGCATCAACAACGAACCGCCCCGCTCACGGACCAGTTCCTCCAGCCGCGCCATCTCAGTTTCCGTAAAGAAGGCCGCATCGACGTCGCCGATGATCACCAGATCGTACTTGAACGCCTCTTCCGGATCTTCGGGAAAACGGGCGACAAATTCGGAGGAGAGCTGCGCCAGTGCCGCTTTCGAACTGGCGGCGACAAACTTGGCGTTAATGCGAGGATCGCGCTTCAGAATGGCACGCAGGTAACGGAACTCCCAGCGGGCAGTACCCTCGATGTAGAGCACGTTGATTTTTTCATTCACAACACGCAGGCTGCGGGAGACCCGGTTGTTGTCGGCCGTGCTCTCGTCGGCGAACGGCTCCACACGAACCTCCACCTCGGCCGCACCCTTCTTGCGCGAGGTCACGTCGAACGCCAGCTCCTCGTACTGCACGCCGCCGGTGAGAACGACCGCCCTGCGTTCCACCTCTTCGCCGTTGTAGGTGAGGATTAGATCGACATCGCGCTTCTCGTATCCCTTCGAGCGGATCTGGACGCGCAGCGGCACGGTATCGCCGGTGAAGGCCACGTCCTGCATGATCAGCGAGCGGATCGAGACATCATCGGGATCGGCGATCCCCATGGGCACGGTATAGATCGGAATACCCCGCGTGCCGAGATCGTTCACCAGCGCCTCGGTGCGGCGCTCAGTGGTGTCGATGCCGTCTGAGATCAGGACAATGCCCGCCAGTGGCGCACCGCCGCGGGCATTGGCGACCGCCTCCAGCGAATCGGCAATAGAGGTGCCCGCCTCAACGGCTTTCAGCGCCGACAGCGCCTTCATGGTCTCGTCGTCACTGCCACCGATCATGCTGACAGTGTCACCAAAAGTATAGTAGTTCACGTCGACCTCGGCGCCCAACTTGTCGAAAACGTCGCGTCCAGATTGGGTAATCAGGCTGCTGGCGAGATCCAGACGAGATGCCGAAGCAATCAGCGCCCGTTGACGGGTGTCCAGTTGCCTCGAGGCCGCATTGGCGTTGTCCGCAGCGTCAAAAGGCACCAGCCCCAGCGCCACGGCGGCATCGACGATATCCTGCGGCTGCTTGCGCTGATCCTTGAGCGACATGCTCCTGGATACGTCCAGCAGAACCGGCAGGTGTCGCTTGCGGTCGATGGTGCGGGTCTTGATCAGGTTGGGCTCCAGCAGCGCGAGGACGATCAGCAGGAGCACGCTGACACGCAGTGCCGCGAGCCCATAGCGCGGCCCGTTTTTGACGCCCTTGGTGCGCCGATACAGGAAGATCGTCCAGACCAGGATCCCGATGACAACGAGGGACAGTAGTCCGGCGGAAAGGGGGCGACCCCAGATGATCGAGGCGATGTTCGTTGTTGCCAAAATCGTAGTCATCATTCAGGTGCCCCCCCAGGGTTAGATCTTCTTTTCCGGTGGGTGCGAAATGCGAACAGGCTCTCGATGAGCAGCACCACAAAGCCGGCCATCAGCAGGGAACGCCACAGCGAGCGGGCGGTCCGGGCCTCGCTGATGGCGGCATCCAGCTCGTCGTCGGAGGCGGCGATCACAAAACCGGTGTCCTCGAAACCGGCCTGCGCCGCCGCCAGTGGCAGGCACGCGACATCGGACTCGGCCGTATCGAGATTCACCGCGATCGGCATGGCCGGCGACTGCAGGCTGACCTGGGCCGTGTAGAAGCCGCTTTCCGCAGACTGCTCTAACATAGCGACATATTGGTTGCGGAATTCGCGGACGGGCACCCGTAGGATCTCTGCCGACGGCGTGTTGAAGACCGCATCGTTGGCGTCCGGGCGATCGTCGTAGACGAGCGACAGCGAATCGCCCACGGTGCGGGCCTTCTCAAACTCGCGGCCGGTCATGTAGGTGATCGCCTGCTGCACCAGCATGGGGAAGGCCGGGGTCAGCGCCATGTTGTTCCACGACGGATCGGCGGACGAGGTGAACATGAAGACGTGTCCGCGGCCGAGGGATTGTTCAATCAGGATGGGCACATCTCCCCCCGCCAGCTTGAGCACCACCGTGCTGCCGGGATTCTGCTTGATGCCGAGGACCTTTCTGAAATGCGTCTCGCTCAACAGATCCTCGGGCAGCGACTTCAGCGACCGGCAGACCGGGTGATCCGGCAGCACGGTGTCCAGGGCGATGCCAGCGCCACGCGCATCGGTGACATCCTCCACCGCCTCGATCAGGGCGGGCAGCAGGGGCGGATCGCAACTGGCCGACTGCTTGTTCCAATTCTCCGACTTGACCTTCTCACCGGCAAACCAGATCAGGCCGTTGCCGGCCCGGACATAGGCGTCCAGCTTTTTCACCAGATCGTCGGTGGCCGAGGGCACGTCCGAGATCAGGACGACATCGAAATCGTCGAGGTCCATCGTCGGGAACGCCACCCACGGGATCTGGCGAATGCTCAAGTCCTTCTCTGAGCTCCGGCTGGCGCGGGCGTGCAGGGCCTCGGACAGGAATCCGCCGCCCTCACTGCCACCCTCCGCCGACCCTTCCACGGAAAGCACGGATACCCTTTCGCGGACCATGCTGACGATGCGTCGATCATTATCCAGCGGCAGCGCGTCCGCTTCCACCGTCGCCGAAATGCGCATCGCCCCCGCGTTGTTGAAGGGCACGAATAGCGAGACCGTTTCGGACGATCCCGCGGGGATCTGGGCGATCACCTTGCTGTCGACGGTGACATTATCGACCTGGCAGCGGATGCCGACCCCGGTGGCCGGCTTGCTGTCGTAGTTGTGCACGGTGGCGCGATAGCGGGCGCTGGTGCCCTTGCGCAGCACGCCGGAGACGAGTTCCAGGCGGGTGACGGCGACGTTGTCCTCACGGCCGCCCACCGGCACCACGAAGACGGAAGCCAGCTCACCGAGATCCTTCAGTGCCTTGTGCAGCCACACCGACGGCTTCGTCCAGTCCCTTTCCTGCAGGTCGGTGACGAGATACACCTCCTTCTGCAGCGTATCCATGCCCTCGCAAAGTTCGCGCAGGTGTTTGGGGATGGTGTCGACGTTGAGCGACTCGTGACGGACGGCTTGTTCGCGAACCAGCGCCGAGAAAGTTTCGGCGTTGTAGATCATGTTGCGGACCACGACGCGATGCTCATCGGCGAGCAGGATCAGGGAAACCGGATCACCTTCCCGGATGTGCCCGGCGATGCCGTCGATCTTGTCGAAGGCACGCTCCAGGCGCGTCGCGGTCCCGTCGCTGTGCTGCATGCTGAACGAGACATCGAGTGCGATGATCACGCCCGCCCGCCGTTCGCCGGGCACTGCCGACAGGCTATTTTCATTGGTCAGCGACGGCCGGGTGAAGGCCAACATCAACATCAGCACCGCCAGGCAACGCAGCAGCAATAGCAGCACATCCTGGAGCCGGATGTTTTTGGAGCGGACCCGCACCGACCGGTTCAGAAACTGCATCGCTGCCCAATCGGTCCTCTTGTGACGGACCTCGTTGAGCATGTGGGCAATAATCGGCAAGGCCACCCCGAGGGCACCAAGCAACATCCATGGATTGAAAAATGTCATCAGCGTGTTCCTAATCTTTCACCCTAATCTTCCCTGCATTCATCTTGATCATATTCCGCGCCAGCGCATCCCCCACCAGCAGGTAGGTTTCGGCGTTGCGGTTGTAGTGATGACCTTCATCTTTCGGCGAGACCTCGACGCCCCGCCAGAACGGGCGCGTGTCGCAGGTCGCCACGTTGCCGGCGAAATCGGGATACTTCTTACCGTCGCTGACGGCCATCTGCGCGTTGAGAACGCCGTGCCAGTTTGCTGGCAGGTCCGCGCCTCCGAACCCGACGGTGGCGATCGAGAACGGCGCCTTGGGTGCATCGAATTCCTTGCGCAGATCGTTGATCAGATTGGCCAGGTGGTACTCGTGGACATCCTGCGACATGCCCTTGTCCTTGTGCCCCTGCCACCAGCAGAATCCGGCAATCTCGTAGCCTTGTCCTTTGTACTGCGGCACGTACTCCTCCAGATTATCCAGCGTCTTGCGGATGTTGCCGACGAAGACGTCGTATTGCCAGCCGGGGTAAAAGGTCCCGGTTTTCGGCACGCCCTTGCGGCTCGAGGGCGGATTGATGTCGAACCCGATCGAGCGGTTTCCCTGCGCCGCCTTGATCACCAGCACCAGCTCGTCGTGGTGGTCACCCATCACATGGCCGAACTGCAGGTCCGGTCCGAAGACGTCGTAATACGGCGGCACGCCCACGGTCAGCGGCTGGGCGACCCGCCAATTGGTCAGATCGACAAAGTGCACGTCGTTACGCGCCACCCAGTTGCCGCTCTTGTCCATCAAATGCTGGAACTTCGGGTTGGTCTTGGCGACCGTTTCCAAGCAGCCTGGACGGCCGCCGCCGATCGCGCCGATACCGACCATGTTCGACTGGCCGGAGAGGATGTAGACCTTGACCGGTTTGGTCTCGTTCGGCGGCGGCCCTGACGTTATGGCTTTCTTTCCTGCCCCCGACTCCAGCGGTTTGTAGACAATGGGCTCCTTGTTCAGCAGTTTGACCATGCTGCGCCCGAGCCCGTCCCCCACGAGCATATAGGTTTCGGCGTGGCCGCCGTAGTGAGCACCGCCGCCGCGATAGAAGGGCCGGCAGTCCACCGAGGCCACGTTGCCCTTGAACTCCGGGTACTTCTTTGCATCGCTGACCGCCATCTGCGCCTTGGCGATTTCAAGATACGGCCCCCCCATGCCCATGCCACCGAAGGCCACGGTGGCGATCACCGCATTCATCTTCGGAGCCTTGAATTCCTTGCGCAGATCCTTGATCAGGTTGACCAGGTGTTTCTCGTAGAAGCGCTGCGACATCCCGGCGTCCTTGTGCCCCTGCCACCAGCAGAAACCGGCGATCTCATAGCCCTGTCCCTGATAGTCCGGGTAGTACTTCTTGAGATCGTTCAGGACCCGGTGTGCATCTTCAACAAAGTCGTCATACTGCCAGCCCTTGTAGAACTCGCCCTCCTTGGGGACGCCGATGCGGCTCGACGGCGGCATCACGTCAAAGCCGATGGAGCGATTGCCCTGGGCGATCTTGAGGACCAGGACCATCTCATCGTGGTGGTCGCCCAGCAGATAGCCAAACTGCACTTCCGGCCCGATCAGGCCTCTACCACGAAAAGCTGGTCTTGTAAGGCCGGCCGCTGTCTCAATGCCCATGTATTCCTCAATGTGTCTGCTGGTGGCACTGATGTAGAAGACGTCGTTGCGCTTCGACCAGCCGCCGTTGCCATCACCGAGATGCGGGAACTTCCCTTCGTTGTTTACCAGATATTCCAGATTCTTGGTGTCATTGCCCGACACGCTGCCGAAACCGACCATGTTCGACTGACCCGAAAGCAGATAGACTTTGATCGGCTTCTTCAGGTTGGGTGGCGGCGGGCCTGCCGGCTTCTTGACCGGCGCCGGCTCATCCGTGACCGCGACGTCCGTCTTCGGCATTTCGTTGTCCGGCGCCGTCGCGTCAGGCCTTGGGAGCTCCGCAGGAACATCCTGCCCGACCATGGCGCAGGGGTGAGCGACCATCCATAGCGTAAGCAACGCCGCGGCAAATCTGATTGGGGTTTCTCTGATCATCTGTTTATCGCTCATGAGCGTGCTCCGACGGATGGGCCCATCATGTGCAATGAGCGGTTTTCAAGGTATTCGCTGAGCAGCCCATCCAGCGGGCGGGAGGTGTCCACCAGGGTGTAGTCGACTCCGCTGCCGATGCAGCGGGTCCGGAGTTCATCGAGGTATCCGTTGAGGTTTGTCATGTATTCGCTGCGGATTTTTTCCGGCTGGGTGATGAGTTCCTCATCATCTTCCAGGGCGTCGAATTTCCAGGTTCCCTTGAACGGGAACTTGAGTTCATACGGGTCGAGGGTGTGGAAGACCACAACATTGTGACCGCTGAATCGCAGGCGCTGCAAACCGCGCATGATGTCATCGACATCCGAGAAGAGATCCGAGATCAGGATCACAAACGACCGCCGTTTGATCTGCATGGCAATATCGGTGAGTTGTTTGGCGATGCTGTTTTTTCGCGTTGGTTTGATCTCCCGCAAGATTTTTTCAATCTGCAGGATGATGCTCATCGTCGAGCGAGGTGGCAGGTGGGCGCGCATCTCGGAATCAAACACACTCAGGCCGACCGAATCCCGCTGGTTGAGGACGAGGTA
>LWDU01034835.1_pt1 | contig 19344 bp, 22 predicted proteins | sample 727161 | NCBI WGS metagenome assembly LWDU01 (sample SAMN04566230, study PRJNA314399) | hydrothermal vent metagenome | isolation source: deep sea hydrothermal plume seawater | place: Mexico: Gulf of California, Guaymas Basin | collected 2004-07-11
TAATAGCATCTCTTATTAAAGAACTGCTAATTCTTGAGCCCTCAAGTAGATGTTTCTCTTCAACCTTTAGAGAAAAAATCCCTCTTGAAGAATATTCCCTTAAATTATTAATGTTCCCAGATTGGTTAATTCCAAATTTAAAGTCATCACCAACAGTTAAAGATTTTATGTTTATTTTATTTATTAACAAATCCTCAATAAATTCCTTAGAAGACATAGATATTAATTTTTTATTAAATCTTAATAATATTAGGTAGTCTAAATTATAGTCTTTTAATAAACTTATTTTTTTATTAATGGTTAAAATTTCAAAATTTTTTTTTGAAAAATATATTTTTGGAATAGGATTAAAAGTTATTAATGCACTTTTTGTGTTATTTTGTAAAGATTCTTTTACAATGTTTTCTAAAATTTTTTGATGCCCAATATGTATTCCATCAAAGGCTCCAATACTTGCTGTTATAGAATTATTTAATGATTTTTTACTTATATCTTTTATTATGTTCATGAGTTAATTATTGATATTTTTAGGAGTAATTTTAAATATAAACAAAAATATAAAATATTGAATGGTTGCAATCAAAATAATTGAAAATAAAGTAATTATTCTTTCTAATAAGGTCCAGTTTAACCATGTAATTGAATTTAAATCAAAACTAAGAATTAATACAGTCATAATAATTGATGCTATGGTAGATTTATAAAATACTTGTTTAATACTGTGGTCAAGTATAAATATTTTAGTTTTTAGTGCGGTTTTTAATAGCAGAAAAAAGTTTATATATGCTGATATAGAGGTTGCTATAGCTAAACCTACGTGAACACCATCAAATTTGATATGAGTTAAATAAACTACAAATAATATATTTAGTACAAAATTAAATATTACAGCTATTAATGCAGCCTTAACTGGGTAACGAGTATCTTTTCGAGCATAATAACCAGATATTAAGATTTTCGAGCCAATCATTGCAGGCAATCCACCTGCAAAAGTAACGAGGCTAAGAGCAGTCATATTGACATCATGTGGAGTAAATTCTTTATATTGTAAAAGCGTTATAAGTATTGGTTTTGCTAATAATATTAATCCTATGGTTGTTGGTATAGAAATCAAAATTCCAAGTTTTAAACCCCAATTTAAAGTACTATTATATGAGTCAGAATCTGATTTTCCGTAATACTCAGACAATTTTGGCAATAAAACTGTAGCAATAGATATTCCAAATAGCGCTAATGGAAGTTCAATAAATCTGTCAGACATGTATAGCCAACTTATGCTACCAGTGATTAAAAAAGAAGCGATGATTGTATCGAATACAAGATTTATTTGAGTTACAGAAGATCCAAAAATTACAGGCAACATAAGTACTTTTATTTTTAATATGCCTGGGTGATTTTTATTTAATTTAAATTTTGGAAATAAGCCCATTTTAATTAGAGGGTATAACTGAAACAGCAATTGAACTAGGCCACCAAATAACAGTCCCCACGCTAATACAAAAACAGGCTCTTGAAAATATGGAGAAATAAATATTACGCTGATTATAAGAATTATATTTAATAAAACTGGTGTCAAAGCTGGAATAGAAAAATTTTCGTATGTATTAAGTATGCTACCTGCAACTGCTGTTAAGCAAATAAACAACATATATGGGAAAGTTATTCTAAGTAAATCTGAAGACAGTTCATCTTGGCCAAATTCAGAATTAACAAAACCTGGAGCTATTATATAAATTAATATTGGGGCTATTAAAACTCCTATAATTGAAATTATGATGAGTAATGAAGTTAGTGTAGTAATTGAACTGTCGATAAAATCTTTTGTTTCTTCTTTGCTTTTTTTATTTTTATAATCACTTAATATAGGAATGTAGGCTGTAGATAGAGCTCCTTCACCAAATATTCTCCTGAAAAAATTTGGTATTCTAAATGCAACAAAAAAAGCATCGAGAGCCCCATATGAATTGCTTATAAAAATAAATATAGCGGCGTCTCTTATATATCCAAATATTCTAGAAACCATAGTAAATATTGATACTATTGCTGTATTTTGAAAGAACTTTCTTTTTGTGGATAGCGCCATTAAGCAATTATATATAATTTTTTACTAATTTTTAGTTTCTTATTGACAAATTACTAATAAAACCTCATATTGTCGTCTTTTATCGTTAAAGGTGAGTTATTAATGGCTAATACAGCGCAAGCAAGAAAAAGAGTTAGACAATCTGTAGTTAGAAGGGAAAGAAATGTGGCTTTGAAGTCTAAGCTTAGAACATTTGTAAAAAATGTTGTTAAAGCTATAGATTCAGGTGATAAAGCATTGGCTGGTAAAAATTATAAAGTAGCTATTCCTATAATAGATTCTAGTGTATCAAAAGGAATTATTCATAAAAATAAAGCGGCGAGATACAAAAGTAGACTCAATAAACAAATTCTAGAGCTAAGCTAAGATCATATTATCTCTGTGAATTACTACTTCACTCTCAAATATTCCAAATTCTTTTTTAATAACAGTAGTTGATTTTCCTATGATATTTTTTAATTCTTGTGAATTATAATTCACAAGACCCCTAGCAACTTCCTTATTATTTTTATCAAAACAAGCGACTAAATCTCCTCTATGAAAATTTCCAGCTATAGAGGTAATACCTATAGGTAGTAAACTTTTACCTGATTTACTGATTACTTTTTTAGCTCCTGCGTCAATTAGTATTTTTCCTTTTATTTTTAAAGAATTAGCAATCCATTGTTTTTTTGATTTTATAGCAGAACCTTTATTAAAAATAATTGTACCAACATTATTTTCCTTATTTAATATTTTAGTTAAAATATCTTTTTTAGTACCATTAGCGATGATTGTTTGGGTATTGGATTTCGCTGCTTTTTTTGCGGCAGTAATTTTAGTAATCATCCCACCTCTACCTAAGTTACTATTACTTGGTCCAGCATAGTTATTTAAATTTTCATCTAGTATTGAAATATTATCAACTAGTTTTGCAGATTTGTTTTTCTTTGGATCGCATGTATATAAACCATCTTGATCAGTTAATATGATTAAGGATTTTGCACTACTCAGATTGGCGACTAAAGCTGCTAAAGTATCATTATCTCCAAATTTTATTTCTTCCGTTGATACAGTATCATTTTCATTAATTATTGGAATAACATTGTATTTAAGTAAATTAGATAAAGTATTTCTTGCATTAAGATATCTTTCTCTATTGCTTAAGTCTTCATGGGTTAATAATATTTGAGCTGTTAGTAGATTATATTTTTTAAATGCAACTTCATAAGCTTGAATTAAACCCATTTGACCAACAGAAGCTAAGGCTTGTAATTTACTTGAAGTTGTTGGTCTTCTGGTAAGTGCAAGTCTATTCATGCCTTCAGCAATAGCACCAGATGAAACTATAATTACATTAATGTTGCTACTAATTATTTCATTAATCTGGAAAGCCCAATTTTTAATATTTTTATTATTAAGACCGACAGATTTTTTGGTAACTAATGAGCTACCAACTTTTATAACCCAAGTTTCTTTCATATGAACTTTCTCACAGTTTATTTATTAAATTTATTTCAAAAGTAATTGCTAATAAAGTTAAAGAAATCAGTATTATTATATACAGTATAAAAACTAATATTTTATATTTTTTTGTTAATTTTTCAAACTCAATTTCCAGGTCTTTTTCTAATAATTCTTTTTTATTTTTTTTTAGAGCTTTGCTATTTTTTAGGCCCACGTAAAAATGTGGTGTTTTAGATTTACTTTTTTTACTCTTCAAGAAATTAAGTTCTTTAATTTTTACATTAATATTAGAAGCTTTCTTTTCTAAGTCATATATAGAGTTTTCAATTTCTTGGCTATTTTTATTACGATAGTTCATATTTTGTATAACCTATTTTGTCTTATATTAATACAAATAATAAAAAAATTCTCTTTTAGCTTTTATTTTTAATTAACTGGTTTGATATATATTTTTTTAAATCCTCTATGCCTTTGTTATTTACTGAGGATGTAAAGAACACAATATCCTCTTTATATATTTTATATATATCCTCTTTAATTTTTTTTAAATCTTCCTCTGAGATTAAATCAATTTTATTCAATATAATATATTGTTTTTTTTCTTTTAATTTTTCATCAAATTTCTCTAGTTCCAGGTTTATTTCATCTAATTCTTTGATAACTTTATTTTCTATTATATTTTGTATATCTACCACATGAAGAAGAATATTAGTCCTGCTTAAATGTTTTAAAAATTGGATTCCTAATCCAATTCCTTCAGCTGCACCTTCTATTAATCCTGGTATATCTGCGATTACATAGCTTTCACCATAACCAATCTCTACAACACCTAAAGAAGGGTTTAATGTTGTAAATGGATAATTTGCTACCTTTGGCTTAGCCCTTGTCATTGCTCTAAGAAGGGATGATTTCCCTGCATTTGGTTTTCCTAAAAATCCAGCGTCCGCTAATAATTTTAGCTCTAGTTTTAAGTTAAGTTCTTCACCAGGATCACCTTTTGTAAATTTTCTTGGAGCCCTATTTGTTGATGATTTAAATCTTAGATTCCCAAATCCATGCTTACCGGATTTTGCTACAAGCAACTTTTCTTTGTCTACAATTATTTCACTTATTACAACCCCATTTTCTGCATTACATACAATAGTTCCTAGTGGAACTAATATATCTAAATCATCTCCTTTTTTACCTGTTTTATTTTTACTCATACCGTTTTCACCGTTTTGAGCATCAAATTTTTTTTTAGTTCTAAAATCAGCAAGTGTATTTAAATTTTTTGTTCCTTTTAAGTAGATGTTACCGCCATCTCCTCCATCACCTCCGTCAGGGCCTCCAAATTCAATATATTTCTCTCTTCTGAAGCTAGCAATACCATTGCCTCCTTTACCAGCTTTTACTTCTATTTCGACTTCATCAACGAATTTCATGGTATTTCTCAAAATTAATTATAGAATTAATTATACTTTAATCGTATAAAATAAGATTTTTAATATAAAAGATTACTTGGGGAAAATTAAATTTTTATGCAGAAATTATACTAACAAATTTTTTATTTTTCTGGCCTTTAATTGAAAATTTAACATGACCGGCTGTTTTGGCAAAAAGTGTATGGTCTTTGCCGCAACCAACATTTTCTCCTGGATGAATTTTAGTTCCACGCTGTCTTATAATAATATTCCCAGCTTTAACTAGTTCGCCTCCGTATTTTTTTACACCTAGTCTTTTTGACTCAGAATCTCTTCCGTTTCTTGTACTCCCACCTGCTTTTTTATGAGCCATTTTTAATCCTCAGCGATATTTGTTATTTTGACTTGAGTGAAACTTTGTCTATGCCCAGCTTGTTTTTTGTAGTGTTTTCTTCTATGAAATTTTATTATACTAATTTTCTTATCCCTTCCCTGAGCTTCAATAACGCCTTCTATTTTACTTTTTTTTAGAAATGGCTTACCAATACTCACTTTTCCATTATTTGAAATTAAAAGTATTTTGTCAAAAAGTATAGTATCACCTTCTTTTTTATCTAATTTTTCAATTTGAATGGTGTCACCTTTTGAAACTCTATATTGTTTACCACCAGTACTTATAACAGCATACATAATATTCTCTTTATAATTTTCATATCAGGCTGTGTATTCTACATTTATGCAAAATAGAGGTCAATGTATAGTTAAGATTATAGTGATATTTTGTTATAATTAGTATAATTCAAAGAAATCATTATAAAGTAAAGGTCTATCCATGGATTATAATACTATAAGTAATAGTATGAAGACTGAAATAGAAGCTATAAAAGCTCTTATTTTAAGTTATTTAGAGTCTGATATAGAACTAATTGAAAAAGTATCTAATTACATTATAAGTGCTCCATCAAAAAAAATTCGACCTTTATTGGTCGCAATAATCGGGAATTGTTTAAATTTAAAAAAAGAAAAATCTTATAAATTAGCTGTGATTATTGAGTTTATTCATACAGCAACCCTTTTACATGATGATGTTGTTGATTTATCAGGGAAACGAAGAGGTAAGGATACAGTTAACAAGGTATGGGGAAACGAAGCTAGTGTTTTAGTTGGAGATTTTTTGTATTCAAGAGCTTTTGAGATCATGGTTGAATTAGATAATATGGAAATCATGAGAATTTTGTCTCATGCAACGAACACAATAGCAAAAGGCGAGGTTTTACAACTAGAGTGTGTAGATAAGGTTGATACTAATGTAGACCAATATATTAAAGTCATTCAATATAAAACTGCTACACTTTTTGAGGCTTTATGCGAGTGCTCAGCAGTTTTAGCAAATTGTAATGATGAAGATAGAAAAAATCTTGCCATGTATGGAAGAAATATTGGCATAGCTTTTCAAATCGCTGATGATATTTTAGATTACACTGCTGATACAAATAATCAAATTGGGAAAAATATTGGTGATGATTTAAGCGGTGGAAAAATAACTCTACCATTTATATATGCTTTTAATAACTGCAACGAAAAACAAAAGATAACCCTTAAAGATATAATTCAAAAAAGAAAAATAAAAGATTTTATAATTTTAAAAGATATAATTTTCGAAACTAATTCAGTAAAACTATCAGGTGATAAAGCACAAGAGTTTGTTAACCTTGCGAAAAATAATTTAAAAGTTGTTGAAGATAGAGAAGTAGCTTCTTTGCTAAATTATCTTGCTGATTTTTCAGTACATAGAAAAAGATAATCTTAAGAAATATACTAATTATTTAATTTTAGTAGGAGTTTTTTCAGTTTTAACTTCTTCAGTAGGAGTTTTTTCAGTTTTAACTTCTTCAGCACGAGTTTTTTCAGTTTTAACTTCTTCAGTAGGAGTTTCTTCAGTTTTAACTGCTTTAGCAGGTGGAGTTGGTTCCTCAACAGGTTTTTTTCTTGTTGATAATTTTATAAGTTTTTCTTCTAGTAAAATTTCTATTTTTTCTTTGTCTGTTAAATATTTTTCTTCTTTATTTTTAACAGCATACCTACCTGATTTTTTCTTGTAGATAGTGTAATTATCTGTTTTTTTAATTATTTCCATCTATATTTCCTTAAAATAATGTTTTGTTCTATAAGTGCCGCTGGAGCTGCTATATTATAAGGAATAGCAAGTTTAAATGCTAGAAAATAAGTGATAGCAAAAATACCAAAAAAACTAAGTGAGTAATCACTTCGATTCTTTGGGTTGAGCATTTTAATTAGCTACTTTTCCTTTACTATTGATGGAGATTTATCGCCAACAATTAATGTGTAGTTTAATACTTTTGGATTAAGTTCTGCACGTTCTTTTTTGGACATAGGAATTAAGCCTTTCTCGGTTAAGTACCCATCATTGCCAGATGCTGCGTCACTTAAAAATATATCAACATATTCTTTCATACCTGGAATAGCTTCTAAATGAGCATTTTTAACATAGAAGAATAAAGGTCTTGATATAGGATATTTTCCTGAAGAAATATTTTCAAATGTTGGCTTTATACCATTTATAATTGCGCCCTGAACTTTGTCAGTATTTTGGTCTAAAAAACTAAAACCAAATATAGCTAATGCTTTTGGATTTGAAATTAATTTTTGAATCATTAGATTATCATTTTCACCAGCTTCAATATATGGTCCATCTTCTCTAATTGTATGACATTTAGCTTTGTATTCTTGTTTATTATTTTTCTTCAATGCTTTAATCCATTTAATTTTTTTACAACCACCTTTCTCCATTGCTAATTCAACAAAAGCATCTCTTGTTCCTGATGTAGGGGGAGGTCCTAATACTTCAATTTTAATTGTAGGTAGTTCAGGATTTACATCCTTCCATGTTTTGTGTGGGTTTTTAATGAAAGTCTCAGAACCATCTGGATTAGGGATTTCAGCTGCTAAAGCTAAATATAAATCCATTCTAGTTATTTTAAATATTTTAGACGATTTAGCATTCGCTATTACAACGCCGTCATAACCAACTTTAACTTCTGTTATATCGCCAACACTATTTTTTCTACATTTTCTAATTTCATTTTCTTTAATTGCTCTTGATGAATTTGTGAAATCAGGATGCCGTGTTCCAACACCAGCACAAAAAAGTTTTAAACCACCACCTGAACCAGTTGATTCAATTTTAGGTGTTTTAAATTCAGTTGTTTTTCCAAATTTCTCAGCTACAACTATTGCAAATGGATAAACTGTTGAAGAACCAACAATATTTATTTGGTCCCTAGCCTGCGTAGATGGAGAAATAGTCGTAAGCAACAGAATAAAACGCAGTATGTTTTTTAGCATTTCTTGATATCTCCAGTTATTTTGTTAGTTATAAGGAAACATGAATATCTCATAATTATATTACAGAATTATTAAAAAAATCATTTATCACAAAATTTTAACAAAAAAACCATTTGTCATAAAATCTTAACAAAAAAGTAAAATTTAAGGCTAACTATGTGACAGTTGGGCTTGATAACGAAGCGAATCCTACAGCAGACAAATGTGACAAGGATAGCTTCCAACTTAGAGCGCAATATGCTTTTTAATCATTAACTCCTAATGATTTTATAAAGCCCATTGCTCTGCTAGAAGTGGTGAGTTTTCTTATTTTTTAATTATTTATATTTCTAAGACATAGTAATTTGATATAGATATAATAAAAAAATGAATAATTTTAATAAAGATATATTTAAAAAATTATGCGTTATATCTGCTCCTTCTGGCACAGGTAAAACAAGTTTGATTAAAAAAATATGTTTACAAAATAGTAATATATCGGTTTGTATCTCTCATACCACAAGAAATCCTAGGGTAGGTGAACAACATGGTATTGATTATTTTTTTACAAATCAAAATGATTTTAAATTAAAAATTAAAAATGAAAGTTATTTGGAATATGCTAAGGTGCATGGAAATTATTATGGGACATTAATTGATTCTGTAGTAGAGCTCTTAGAAAAGAATATGACCTTGATTCTTGAAATTGACTATCAAGGCGCTCAGATCATTAAAAGAAAATTACCATTATCAAGAAATATTTTTATTCTTCCTCCTTCTATAAAAGAACTAGAAAATAGATTAAGAGGAAGAGGAACCGATAAAGAGGATGTCATCTTAGAAAGATTAAAAAATGCAAAAATAGAAATTAATCATGCTAAGGATTATGATTATATTGTAGTAAATAATAATTTTGAGACCGCTGAGAATCAATTATTATCTTATTTGCTTGATATAGACATGCTTGTAGATAGTAATATACGCAAAGAACCTTTGATAGATAGTGACTTTTAAAGTATTATTAACATATAATAATTTAACAATATAAGGTATTAAAAAATGGCTAGAATAACAGTAGAAGACTGCTTAGAGAGAGTTGATAATAGATTTCATTTGGTTAGAGTAGCGAGTAAGCGTGCAAGACAACTAATGATGGGATAATGATAAGGCTACAGTTGTTGCTTTAAGAGAAATTGCTGCGGGTAATATTACTGAAGAAATGCTAGATGAAAAACCTGTTATTACTGAAGAAAAAGATATTTTTACTCAAAACGAAATTAATGAAGAGACTGGCATATTATTAGACACTGAAAATAGTGTTGTTAATGATAGCGTAATGCCAGAAGAAGAAATTGCAATAAAAGCTAGTGAAGTTTCTGAAGATGAACAAGCTATTACCAATGAAGTGGAAGACACTGTTGTTGAAGAAGTTAAAGCTGAAGAACAGGAAAATTCCGAAACGAACAAAATAATATAACTATAAATTACTATATGATATGGCTGAAACTTCAAATTTAAAAAAAACTAATTTGAGTCAGCAGAGTTCGTCTAACCCCGCACTAAATAATCTTTTAAAAAAATCTAAAATATATTTAGATGATAAGCAGATTGAATTAATTAAAGATGCATACACTTTTAGCAATGCTAGTCATTATGGACAACTTAGAAAAAGTGGAGAACCTTATATTAACCATCCTTTGTCAGTAGCTTCAATATTAGCCGATATGAAGATGGATTCAGCTAGTATTATTGCAGCTATTCTCCATGATGTTGTTGAAGACACTAAAACCGGTAAAGATGATATAGAGAAAAGATTTGGCGATGAAATTGCTAGACTGGTTGATGGTTTAACTAAAATTGATAATATAAAATTTTTATCTCAAGATGAAGCTCAAGCTGAAAATTTTAGCAAAATGATGCTGGCAATGTCAGATGATCTAAGAGTTATATTAGTAAAGTTAGCTGATAGATTACATAATATGAGAACATTAGATTGTTTATCTAAGAAGAAAAAGACTAGAATTGCGAAAGAAACATTAGAAATTTATGTTCCCATAGCTTTAAGGCTTGGTATGAATAAACTTAGACTTGAACTAGAAGAAATATCTTTTAAAACTATAAATCCACTTCGTTATAAAATTATTGTCAAATCAGCGCAAAATCATAAAGGAAATAAATTAAAATTATTAGATGAAATTAAAGAAAAAATAAGTGTTAGATTGAATGAGCTTGGATTAAAGGCAAAAATATATAGTAGGGAAAAAAATTCATATAGCATTTACAAAAAAATGAAAAATAAGAATCTAAGCTTTAATGCTGTTTTTGATATTTATGGACTAAGAGTAGTTACAAGTAAAATTGATAATTGTTATAGAATATTTGGGGCAACTCATAACCTTTTTAAGCCAGTCCCTGGAAAATTTAAAGATTATATTGCGATACCAAAATCAAATGGATACCAAGCTCTTCATACAGTTTTATTTGGCCCAAATGCTATTCCAATAGAAGTCCAAATTAGAACAACGCAAATGGATCACTTTGCTGAATCTGGTATTGCTTCACATTGGCAATATAAGGCAGGAGGACATTCATCTGCTCAAGCTTATGCTCGAGACTGGTTGAAAAAAATCATTGAAATGAAGCGAAATACGTCAAACTCCCTTGATTTTCTTGAAAATATTAAGGTTGATTTATTTCCTGATGAAATATATGTTTTTACTCCAAAAGGCGATATAAAAGAATTACCATATCGAAGTAGTGTAATAGACTATGCATATTCAATACATTCAGATGTCGGCAACAAATGTACAGCTGCTAAAATTAATGGAATAGATGTCCCGCTTAGCACAATGTTATCTTCTGGCCAAACAATTGAAATAATAACTACACAGCTAGGAAGACCAAACGCATCGTGGTTGGAATTTGTTGTTACAGCTAAAGCTAGAACTAATATAAAAAATTATTTAAAAAGTATTAAATCTGAGCAAGCATTAGATTTAGGGTTAAGAATTTTAGACAAATCATTGCATGATTATGGAACAAGTTTTACAGAAATTCCTTACGCATCAATAAAGAGATTATTAAAAGAATATAATTTAAAAGATGAGAAAGAACTATTTATAGGAATTGGCTTAGGAAATATAGTTCCACATCTAGCAGCTCAAAATATTGCAATTAAAAAAAGCTATGTAAAACAAAAATACCATGATTGGCTTTTAAAAGTTTTAGGAACAAAAAGACAAGAAATAATTGCGATTAAAGGAACAGAGGGTCTGGTTTTAAATTATGCAAAATGCTGCCGTCCTATACCAGGTGATGACATCATAGGTTTAACATCATCTGGAAATGGCTTTGTTGTTCATCGATCAGTTTGCCATAATATAAAGAAAACATCGGCTAAAAAAATTAATATAGAGTGGTCCGATGAAGTTTCAGGAGAATATCAAACACAAATTAGAGTATATTCTGAAAAACAAAGAGGCGTTTTAGCAAATGTAGCTAACGTAATTTCACGTTTATCATGTAATATAGAAAATGTTAAATTTGATGAAGTACAGAACCCATATGCATCTTTTGTATTTACTATTGGCGTTACAAGCAGGAAACATTTAGCAGATGTGATAAAAGATCTTAAAAAATTAAAAAATGTAAATAAAGTAATGAGGACTGTTGGATAATGAGCAAAGAATATATACATACAGAAAAAGCGCCCTTAGCAATAGGAGCATACTCACAAGCAGTGAAATCAGGAGATTTAGTTTTTTTGTCAGGGCAGATACCCTTAAATCCAGAAACTATGAAGTTAGTTTCTGAAGATGTTAGCGAACAAATTAATCAAGTTTTTATAAATTTAAATTATGTTTTAGAAGCATCTGACTCTTCCTTAGAAAAAATATTAAAACTTAATGTTTATTTAACAAATTTAGAACACTTTGACAAAGTAAATCTACACATGCGAACAATTTTTAGCAAACCATATCCAGCCAGAGCAGTAATAGAAGTAAAAGGTTTACCTAGAGGTGCTCTAATAGAAATAGATGCTATAGCGTCTGTAAAATAATTCTGATGACCACTAGCCTTTTGGATCTTAAAGGAATAGGAGAGAAATCGTTAATCAAGTTAAATAAGATAGGTATAAAATCTGTTGAGGATTTATTATTTCATTTGCCAATTCGATATCAAGATAAAACAAAAATAACAAAAATATCTTCTTTAGTCGAAGGTAAAAAATATTTAATTGAAGGGGTTGTTGAAAAAGCAAATATAATATTTTATAAAAAAAGAATGTTTGTAGTTAGAGTTTCTGATGATACTGGTTTTATACAACTAAGATTTTTTTATTTTAATAAAAGTCAAATGGCTAATTTTTCTGAAGGAAGATTAATTAGATGTTTTGGGGAATTGAGATTTTCTAATAAAATTAAAGAAATGGTACACCCTGAGTGTCAATTTTTTTCTCCAGATAGTATTCCTGAATTAGATGAGTATTTAACTCCAATATACCCAATAACTGATGGTTTGCATCAATTTAGTATTAGAAATTTTATTAAACAATCTTTATGTCTATTAAAATCGAATAAAATTTCGTTTCCAGAGATATTATCAAAAAATATTTTAAACAAATATAATCTTGTGGACATTAATTCTGCATTATTAAATATTCATAAGCCTGATAAAAACATTATATATGATGATTTAGTCAGCTCTAATAATGAAAATAAAAAGAGGCTTGTTTTTGAAGAATTGCTTGCTCATCAATTAATATTTAAAAGAATTAGATCATATAACAAAACTCTTTTATCATTTCAATTAAATAACGATGATAAGCCTATTAAAAAACTTATTAGTAAATTACCATTTGAGCCGACAAACTCACAAATTAAAGTAATGGAAGAAATTATTAAGGATATGCAAAATAAAACTCCTATGATGAGGCTTGTTCAAGGTGATGTTGGGTCTGGGAAAACTCTTGTAGCTTTGTTTGCCGCTTTGCATGCTATTAGTAATGGTTATCAAGTTGCTTTTATGGCTCCTACAGAAATTCTTTCTGAACAACATTTTCAAAGTATTAGACAAATGATGGAGGATTTCGATATTAGTATCTCTTTATTGTATGGGGGGATGAAAGCAAAAGAAAAAGAAACAATAATAGAAGATATAAAATTGGGTAATATAGATTTAATTATAGGTACTCATGCTTTAATACAAAATCAAATAAAGTTTTTTGATTTGGCGTTAGTTATCATTGATGAGCAGCATAAATTTGGAGTGCATCAAAGAATGACACTTACTTCAAAAGGGAAAAATTCTGATAAATATCCACATCAATTAATTTTAACAGCAACCCCAATTCCAAGAACTTTAGCAATGACATTGTATGGAAATTTAGATTATTCAGTAATAGATGAAATGCCTAGTGGACGCGAAGAAATTATTACAATAGCTTTGTCAGAGAATAGAAGAGAGGAGATTTTTGAAAGAATTATTGCTCAGTGCAAAGATGGAAATCAAGTTTACTGGGTATGCCCATTAATAAATGAGTCTGAGATTTTAGAATGCAAAGCCGCAGTTAATACATACCATGAATTAAGTAAGGAGCTTAAAGATATTAATATTGGCCTTATTCATGGAAGTATGAAATTAAATGAAAAAGAAAAAGCAATGCATAATTTTAGAGATCGAAAAATAAATTTATTAGTATCTACAACAATAATTGAAGTTGGGTTAGATGTTCCCAATGCAACAGTAATTATTATAGAAAATTCAGAAAGAATGGGGTTATCACAATTACATCAACTCAGAGGTAGAGTGGGTAGAGGGAAGAAAAAAAGTACATGTATATTGATTTATAAACCAGGGTTAAGTGAGATAGCTAAAAATAGAATAGATATTTTAAGAAGATGTAGTGATGGTTTTGATATTGCTAGAGAAGACCTAGAAATAAGGGGTCCTGGAGAAATACTGGGGAAGAAACAAAAAGGAGATATTAATTATAAAATAGCCAATATAACAAGAGATTATAAATTTTTAAAAGATACTAAAGAGTGTTCAGAAATGGTCTCTGATAAAACATCTGAATTATTAGCTAAAAGGTGGATAACCGAAGAAATAGAAATTGGAAAAGTGTAGGAAATTAAAACTTTTTTTAATTTAAAATTGTTTTTAGCATTTCTCCATTACTTGGATTTAATGAAATTAAAACTTTATTAAAAGAAAAGAGATTTTTACATTCATTTGCGATTCTTTGGTTTCCAGCAACAAAAATAACATGTTTTTCGATTTTTATTTTTAAAATATTGCATATTACTAGAAAATTATTAAGCACATCAATGCTAGTAATACAAATATGAGTAATATCTTTTAATACAGAAGGCGAAAATTTATTAATACCTTCAGGTAAATGTCTTTCATATATAACTAAGTCATCATATACAGTGTTTTCTTTTAATAATTCTTCATGTAAATATGTTCTTCCGCCAAGGCCTTTAATAACAAGAATTTTTTTATTAATAATTGCATTTTCTTTAATTTCTTGTAGAAGTGATTCACTTGTAAAATCGGACTTAGGGCATATATCAACGTGAATTTTCATATCATTAAGAATTTGTTTTGTTGATTTTCCTATAGCAGCTATTTTTTTATTACGTAGATTTTTAGGTGTTAAATTTTCCATCAACGACGTTACAGAATTTTGGCTAGTAAAAATTATAAAATTAGATTTATGTAAATTTTCAAGATCATGGTCCTTTGGCTTAATATTTTTAATATTTATAGCTGGCAATATAAAATTTTTTATATTTTTTTTCTTTAAAAGAGATGAAAATTTTTTTGATTGCTCTAATTGTCTTGTAATTAAAATATACATACTTATAGTAATTTTCTAGCTCCCTTTCTTTCTAATCCAATTGCAACTTCACGGCCAATTTTTTGCGAATCTTCCACCAATCCATTTTCTTTATGATAGATTTTTTTATTTCCATCAATTGACCCAATCATTGAAGATATAACTATTTTATTATTATTTATAATAGCATTTGCTGCTATAGGCGTACTGCAACTAGCTTCAAAAAACTTACTAACTTCTCTTTCTGCATTAACACATAAGCTTGTTAATTTATGATTTAATTTATTAATTAAATTGTTTATTATTAAATTATCTTTTCTTGATTCTATGCCGATAGCCCCTTGTCCTATTGCAGGTATCCACACTTCTTTATTCATATATGAGGTAATATATTTTTCTAACCCTAGTCTTTTTACTCCAGCAGCAGCAAGTATTATTCCATCTATTTCATTATTATCAATTTTTTTAATTCTTGTATCAATATTTCCTCGCATATCCGTTATTTGAATATTTGGGTATTCATATTTTAAATTACAAATTCTTCTTATGCTGGAAGTTCCGATTGCAGAATTCTTAGTAAATTCTGAAAGTGAATTAAATTTTTTGCATATTAGAACATCTCTAGAATCTTCTCTTTCTAATATAGCGCTTATAATTAAATCTTTATGAAGTTTTGCCGGCATATCTTTCATTGAATGAACTGCAATATGGCAATCTTTATCTAGCAATGATTGCTCAAGTTCTTTTAAAAAAAGTGATTTGCCACCAATATTATAAAGAGGTTTTTCTAAAATTTTATCTCCAGAAGTAGTTATTTTAACTAATTCAACGTTAATAGAATTATCGATTTTTTTTAATAATTCGCTAACCCTTGTGGCTTGCCATAATGCTAAAGGACTCTTTCTAGTGGCAATTCTTATAATTTTAGGCATTAAACTTTCGTTCATATTGTCAACTTAATGTATACTTGCTTATAATTATATTGAATAGTATTTCAGAATGACAAAGAATACAAAAAAACCTTGGCAAGGAAGATTTTCTGAAGAAACTGATAAGTTTGTAGAAAGCTTCACTTCATCGATTGATTTCGATAAAAGACTATATTCGTATGATATTCAGGGCACTGTAGCACACTCTATGATGTTAAAATCCATAGGTATCTTATCTGATAGCGAACTCAAAGAAATCCTTTCAGCTTTAGTAAAAGTTGAGAAAAAAATAGAAAAAGACCAAATTGTTTGGGATGATTCATTAGAAGATATTCATATGCATATCGAGCATGAGCTTATTGAATTAATTGGAGATACAGCAAAAAAAATTCATACTGGAAGATCTAGAAATGACCAAGTTGCAACAGATATAAGATTATATGTTAGAGACGAAATTATAGAGGTCTTCGATAACATTGTTCTTTTACAAAAAACTCTTATTAAGTTAGCTGACAAGTATTCAAACAGCATTATTCCTGGGTTTACTCATTTACAGATTGCACAACCCATAACATTTGGATTTATAATGATGGCTTGGTTTTTTATGTTAGAAAGAGATAAATCAAGATTTATTGATAGTTATAAAAGAGTAAATATATCACCGCTTGGATCTGGGGCATTATCTGGCTCATCTCATGAACTTGATAGAAATTATGTTGCTAAATTATTAGAGTTTGATTCAGTAACTGATAATGCATTAGATAGCGTAAGTGACAGAGATTTTATAATTGAGTTTATTAGTAATTCTTCGTTACTAATGTCTCATTTATCAAGATTTTCTGAAGAAATTATAATTTGGTGCTCTACTATGTACAACTTTGTTGAATTAGAGGATAAAGTCTGCACTGGGTCTTCAATTATGCCCCAGAAAAAAAATCCTGATGTGTTAGAGTTAATTAGAGGAAAAACTGGAAGTGTTTATGGTCAATTAATGAATATTCTTACGATTATGAAAGCTCAACCATTTGCATATAACAGAGATAATCAAGAAGATAAACCAGCTTTGTTTACTAGTGTTGATACAGTTTTAATGTGTCTTAATGCTATGAATGTATGTTTAGAAAATTTGAATCTGAATGAGGAAATTACAGAAATTTCATCAAAAAAAGGTTATTCGACAGCAACTGATTTTGCCGATTACTTAGTTAAAAGAAATGTTCCATTTAGAGATGCTCATGAAATTGTTGGTAAAGCCGTTGGATATGCAATAAGTAAAAAAGTAGGTTTAGAGGAGTTAACTTTAAAAGAGTATCAGGATATATCTTCGAAAATTGAAGAAGATATATTTGATTATTTAAATGTTAAAGGTTCTGTAGATAGTAAAAAAACTATTGGAGGAACTTCACGCGAAGAAGTAAAAAGACAAATTAAAGTAGCAAAGAATATTATAAAAGAATATGAAAAAAATTAATCTTTTAATATATATAATGTGTTTCTTTGTAAGTTTGTTAGTGCTTAAAGGTTGTGGGCAAACAGGTGATTTATATTTACCTGATGATGCTAACTATGAAAATAAACAAAATGAATTTAGAGCATAAAAATAAATCTTATATGATTGATAATGTTTCTTGTAAGGAAATAGCTAATAATTTTGGCACACCTTGTTTTGTATACTCGGAAGAGGCTATATCTGGAAGCTTTAAAAAGATTAAAGATATATTTTGTACTGAAAAAAGAGATGTATATTACTCAGTTAAAGCAAATTCAAATTTAACTATTTTAAAATTATTATCAAATTTAGGATCTGGTTTTGACATTGTTTCTATGGGTGAGCTTGATAGAGTCTTAAAAATAGGTGCTGATCCAAAAAAGATCGTATATTCAGGTGTTGGTAAATCTGAAAAAGATATTGAGCGTTCTATCAAAATAGGAATTCATTGCATCAATGTTGAGTCTATTGAAGAACTGAAACGTATTAGCATGATTGCTTCAAAGTTAAAAATTAACGCGCCGGTAGCAATAAGAGTTAACCCAAATATTGATCCTGGTTCTCATGAGTATATAGCGACTGGTTTAAATTCTACAAAATTTGGAATTAATTTAAACAATATGATGGATGCTTTTTCTTTTGCACATACGGAAGATTTTATAAATTTAATTGGAATTGATTATCATATTGGTTCTCAGATAGAAACTTTAGAGCCTTTTATAGAGGCAGTAACATCAGTTGCTAAGATAATTAAGCAATTAAAAAGCAACCAGATAGATTTGCAGTTAATAGATATGGGAGGCGGCTTAGGAATAACTTATAAAAATAATAATGTACCTTCTATAAGAGAATATGGAGAAGCAATAAATAAAGCAATAAAGGATAACAATTTAGAAGATTACAATATAATTTTAGAGCTTGGGAGAAGTTTAGTTGGAAATGCTGGTTATTTGCTAACCAAAGTTGAATACATTAAAAAAGATAGTGAAAAAAATTATGTGATAGTAGATGCAGGTATGGATAACTTAATAAGACCAGCATTATATGATGCTTGGCATAATATATCTTGTATTAATGTAAATAAAGATGCTGAGGAAATATTGTGTGATGTGGTTGGGCCTGTGTGCGAATGCGCAGATTTTTTAGGAAAAGATAGAAAGTTATCAGTACAACAAAATGACATACTGGTAATAAGCTCATGTGGTGCTTATGCATCATCTATGTCAAGCAATTATAATTCTAGACCAAGACCTGCAGAAATTATTATTAAGAAAGGGCAAGCAGTTATTATAAGCAGAAAAGAAGAGATAAGTGATTTATACTCAAGAGAAATAATTATATAAATAATATGAAAAAAATAAATTTTACAAAAATGCAGAGCCTTGGTAATGATTTTATAATTATTGATCAAATAAAAAATGCTTTCAAAATTAATAAAAATAATTTCAAAATTAATAAAAATAATATTAAAAAAATCGCATCTAGAAATTATGGAATAGGCTGCGATCAATTATTAATATTAGAAACATCAAATAAAAAAAATATTCAATTTAAATATAAAATTTATAATCAAGATGGCTCTGAATCCGGGCAATGCGGAAATGGTGCTAAGTGTGTTGCAAAATATTATTTTGATAAATACGGTAGAAGTAAGGAAGAAATAAACATTGAAACAATAACTAATAAAATGAGCTTAAAAATTATAAAAAGAAATTTTTATGAAGTAGATATGGGAAAGCCTAGCTTTAAGGATACAGATTTAAAAATCAATACAAAAATATTTCCAAAAAATAATATTTTTCTTT
>LWDU01000155.1_pt1 | contig 19343 bp, 17 predicted proteins | sample 727161 | NCBI WGS metagenome assembly LWDU01 (sample SAMN04566230, study PRJNA314399) | hydrothermal vent metagenome | isolation source: deep sea hydrothermal plume seawater | place: Mexico: Gulf of California, Guaymas Basin | collected 2004-07-11
CATGCGACTGCCAGATTCCAAGAGCGTGCTGCCGAGGCCTGGTGCCACAGTGCAAAGCCTGCGAGGAGGGCTTAAGCGTTGAAGAGTGGCTTGCGAAGACCTGCCCTGATGGTGCGAACGACGCCCATTACGGAGGCTGGGATGAAGAAACCCAAAAGGAAATCTGGATCTGTGAGGGTACCCCACGCGAGAAGATTGAAATCAACGATTAGGCGAAGCCCTACAAGGCTGACCCTGATTGCCACAAGTAGTAGACGATCACTGCCGCAGCGATTGTCAGTATCAGATGCATTAACCCTTTGGTTGATTTTTTCATGTCACGCCTCTTGCTCTTTTGAAGATTGTCGTATTTCCTGACTATCTGTTGTCGTTTCGTTTATTTCCCTAGATTCTACGCCTAGATAACTTGGTTTTGGGTGCATTTGAGTTGTGACGCTTATAGACGGAGAACTCTAAAAGAGTCCATTGGGAGATAAGTTCTCAGCACCATAGGCTATAAAAGGCCGACGGTGCGGGTATGGGTTACTCCCAGCACCGAGCTAACACCGAAACCTTTTAGCCTTTTCTGCGATGGCTGTTAGTTCTAGTTAAGGTATCTGTGCCAACCGAGTTCAACGCAACTACTTTATTCGCCGATCAACGAGTCGGTGAGGAAAAAGTCCGATCCGTCATCCGCACCGATATTAGATTTAATAGTGATGGTATTTTTTCCGGAGTACCATATGCTTGAGCCTCCCCGGCCATCAGGATATCCCCAGGTGGGGTCATCAGCATCATAATAGAACATTTCTTCTGAGTCATCGCTAAAATACTTTGTTTGGCGGTATGGATTAACAAATTTAGTATGTTTTAGGTGAAAATAGAAATAGGCCGCCAGGTATTGCGCATCGAGTGAGCAAGGGACCTTTTCCTGTTTTCCGTCTTTGTCGCGCATCAGTGTGATATGAGTCGCCGCCGAACAATGCGTTAAGCCTGCGGCAATCATATCTCTAGCGCGTACATGGTTTTCTTTAGCTGCACTGATCTTTGCAGCCGTTATATAGCCGTTGTACATCGGTATCCCTACAGCGGCTAAAACACCAATGATCGCCACCACGATCAACAGTTCGATCAAAGTAAAGCCTTTGGTATGTTTCATCCTGTCAATATACCTCTACTTTGTGAAAATCTATTGGAATTATTGGCTGTTTTTAGTAACCGCCCCTTAAACATGGGCAGAGTCAGAAATTTTCCAACGAGGTTGCGATAATTTGGTATCTTTGTGCTTAGCATATAGGCCGCGTCAATCATTGGGGGTAAGGCTATGAAAAATCGATGTGAGGACTACTCATATTTCTCTTTAAATGCCCTGTCGTACCTTACGACATTGTTAATTGGTATAGCTTTTGGCCTGTCGATTTCAATAATGACCTTTCACGTATCGGAAAATATCTATAAAAGTACTGTTAATCTAATTTATCTGATTGTCTCACTGGTGGTGCTGGGCATAGTTTTTAGAGGCATCACTATTTATTTCTGGTACAAGAACAAAGTATGAGCAGTGGCTAAAAAACTAAAATGCGGGCTTTGCAAAGCGTGATCTCCCTCGCACCGTGCCTTGCCTAAGCATTATCCGGATTCTTAAATAAATTCTGCGCCCCCAAATCATGCATCACGACCCAACCCAAATTGTGGCGATTGGATTTATTTTCTACCTAAAAACGGTGCGGGCCGCTCCATTAAGACCCCAGAGATTTTCTGGGAGCGCGGTTCGTATTTCCAGGGCACCAGTCGATCAGTGTACTAACTATTTTCCGGCGCAATATGTTGCCCCGCACAAACTTATCCCGACAGCCATGGCACCCATATTGCACCAGTCGGGAGTGGACGATCATGAGGCAGGGATGAGGGCAGGGGCGTTTTTAGACAGTACTGGCCGAACTTGATATTCTATAGCCGCAACCCATAGAATCTGATCAACATGTGCTGCAAAAGTGTATTTTTCACCTGACCCCTGTATTTACTTAAAGCCAGTTAAAATCGCGAAATATGAGCCCCGAGCGGGTTTATGCTACCATTTCGCTATTGGACTAAGAGCCCGCATATAGACACACATACGATGAGGACTAAATTGATGATGCGCATGAACCCTACCAAAAGAAATAAAGGCTTTACCCTGATCGAGTTGCTGATCGTTGTCGCGATTATCGGTGTGTTGGCAGCGGTTGGAATTCCTGCTTACAACGGTTATATCACTTCAACCAAAATTGCCGCGGCCAAAGAGAATCATGCCCGCGCCCGGGATATGACCGCAGCGATTCTGGCTAAATGCGCAGATTCAAACGCTAAGTTCACAGTAAAGAAGGATGCGACAACTATGGAAAATTTTCTTTGCTCTCTTACTACAACCGCAAAAGTTGATAAGATTATCGCCCACTTCGGCTTTGATGGATGGAAGAACCCATACGATTCAACCAAAGATGCCGTGCTTAAGGGCACTGGAGCAAAGGGTCAGACTCAAATCGCTGCAGTTGGCAACACGGTTACCGTGACAACTAAGCCTGGGGACGATGACGGCAAAGACGGCACGCCGCTAGTTGCCACACTGGTGGCAGAATAATAGTTTGATATTGCGATAACGCAACGCCTTGTCATGCGCCTTAACCTATGCTTATAAACCTGGCGCGGATCTTCCGACTAAACGCAAACAAGCGCCATTGGTAAAGTGCCGCTCATGGGCGGGCTTGGTCCAGTCCAGCCTAATACCTTGCGCCCGTAGTTTGCAAGACGTGTGAGGCGATGTGCTTCATGTTACTAATTGTTCAAAACCCGTTTTGAGAAAGTTATGAAACCCCCACGCACGATGCGCGGCTTTACGCTGTTGGAGTTATTAATAGTAGTGGTCATCATAGGCGTACTGGCGGCGGTCGGCACGCCAATGGTGACGGGATATATTGCCGACGGCAAGCAAAAGGCCGCAGAAGCTGGCCTTAAATCGATCTTCCTGATGCAAAAAGATTACCTGCGAGAAGAGGGCAAGTACTACGGCACTGGAGCAGGCAAGCACACCCAGAAGATAAACAATGAACTTTTTTCAGGCAATTTGACTTTAGACGAAAGCGGCGATTATTCTTTTCAGATTGTCGCAGTCGCAGCTACCAGTTTTGTAGCCTCTGCAATTGCCGATGGCAAAGATACGTTGTGTATAAACCAAAATAATAAAACGGGTTGCGATTAATTACCAAACTGACTAGGAATTTAACGCAGTGGTACTTTACAAAACATCCAATATGCGCAACACCAAAGGGTTTACCTTAATCGAGTTGCTGATCGTCGTCGCGATCATTGGTGTTTTGGCTGCGGTCGGGATACCACTGTACAACGGGTATATCACCAAAACCAAAATCTCGGCTGTCTTACAAACCCATGTAAATATGCGAGATGAGATGGGTGCGGGGATGGCCAGGTGCGCCGCCCAGAGTGACGGCAACCTCAAGTTGTTCAAAGATTCGCGCGGTGGAAATAGAGAAATAGTTCTCGTTCCCTGCTCTAGTACCACGTCGGAATTGGCTGCAAAGTTTGTGATGCACTTTCTAGAATATAGAAATCCATACAATGACAAGCAGGTAAATATAACCCGTGGTGGAAGTTGCAACCCGACTGGACTAGGTGTACATCAGTTTTCTAGCTCGCATTCTGGCCCCGATTCTATTACCCTTTGCACTAACACCGGTGACGAAGATGGAAATGACAAGATTGTGAAGGCAAATATCTACCGGGGCTAAGCCGCCCAAACCGATAGTATCGCCTGGGTAGGAAAAGTAAACAAAGTGAGTGCTGTCGGCGAGGGTGGTTAGGCTCTGGTTTGTACGGGTTAACCAGCCAACGTGCCAGTCATCGCAACGGCTCTTTAACCTGAACAACGAGCCCTTTAACCTAAAGAGTCTCGCCCATCATGAACATCGGGGTATACATCGCCAGCAGTATGAAACCTATAGTGGTCCCCATAAAGACTATCATGACCGGCTCGAGCATTGCGGTTAAGCGGTCAACGACCTCATCCATCTCTTCCTCGTAGTAGTTTGAGATAGTTCCAAACATCTCTTCCATGTTGCCAGTTTTCTCGCCGACGGAGACCATCGCATGGAAGGTGACGGGAAAGATTTTCGGTTCTTTTTGGTAAAGCTCAGATAACGGCTCCCCGGAAAACACTCCCCGTTTAACCTCAATGGTCGCCTCTTTGATTATGAGATTGGTCATGGCACTGGCGCAAATATCCAATGATTCGAGCACCGGAACGCCAGCTGCGCTGAGATTTCCTTGAACCATTGACAGCTTCGCCAAGGCAGATTTTTGAATCAGCGAACCAAACAACGGCAGCTTTAAGACAAACTTATGAAATCGCTTGCGAAACTTGTAGCTTCGTTTGATGGTCTGGCTAAGAATAATAATAGATCCAACCACGCTGACCAGAAGAAGGCCGCCTCGCCAGGGATCGCGCACGAACTCACTGATGTTGATTACAGCTTGAGTAACAGCGGGCAGGCCGCCGGCAAAACCTGAGAACATCTCCTGAAAGACAGGAACTACATAGATCATCATTATGGCGATAACCGCGACTGCCACAACCAGTAATATGGTGGGGTACACCATTGCGCTTTTGATTTTTGATCTAATTTTCTGACTTTTTTCAATCCCCTCGACCAGCTTTCCAAGAAAGGTGTCCATTTTTCCGCTGGACTCACCAGCCTTTAATAAATTAACATAAATATCGTCAAACACGGTGGGATGTTTAGCAAACGAGTCAGAAAGCGGGGTGCCGGATTCAACATCGATCTTGATCTGCTCGATCACTGACTTCATTACTTTATTTTCAATTTGAGCAGTAATCAAAATGATGGTATCTAAAATGGGCAGTCCGGCCCGCATCATGGCTTCTAGCTTTTTAGTGAACAGGACGAGCTCTTTGACCGGGACTTTTTTGCCAACCCGCCGGCCCGGTTTGAGGGGGTCTGGGGCTTTTTCTTCGACTTGCTCAGCGCCCGATAATCGGGTCAGACTGGTAATGATAACTTTTTGTTCTTTTACCTTAAATGCGGCCTCGTCTCGGTTGATGCCTTCAATTCGGCCACTGGCATATTGACCGTCTTTGAGACCTTTCCACGCAAAAATTGCCATAAGATTAGGTTTAACCCCGATTACAGCAAGAGTACACGTCGGAACTCTTGCGCGGAAATATCTCCTTGCAGCATCAGTGAGCGACCCATGTTTTGCATTGTCATGAAACCGTCCTCTTCCTTGGCTAGCTTCAATAACTCGAGTGTCGTCATTCCCTGGAGGATGCCTTCGCGAAGGCCATCAGTTATCCGCAATACTTCGTAAATGCCACGACGACCGCTACAACCGGTGTTACCGCATTTGTCACACCCAACACCTTTGTATAACTTGCTGCGAGAGGCCTCTTCGACAGTAAAGCCCATGGTCAGGTACTGATCTGTAGAGACATCCTCGTCGATCTGGCGACAGTTATCACAGACCTTACGAGCAAGTCTTTGAGCAACGATTGCCGCGAGCGAGGAGGAAATCAGATAAGGGGGAATATCCATGTTCAGTAGTCGGGTGATCGTACTGACAGAATCATTGGTATGGAGCGTGCTCAGCACCATATGACCCGTTAACGCGGCCTTAATGGCGATATTGGCGGTGTCCTGATCTCGAATCTCACCCACCATTATGACTTCTGGATCCTGACGCAAGAACGACCTCAGCGCCGAAGAAAAAGTTAGGCCAATTTCGTCTTTCACCTGCACCTGGCCAACGCCTTCCATATTGTATTCAACAGGGTCTTCAGCTGTCAGGATGTTAACGCCTACCTGATTGAGTCTTCCAAGTACGCTGTACAACGTGGTTGATTTACCACTACCCGTTGGGCCGGTGACCAACACAAGCCCCTGGGGAGCATCAACAGCCGTTTTCAGAGCCTTCTCGTCTGCCTCGGACAAGCCCATCTTCTCCAAAGATAGATTTGCCGATGACCCGTCTAGAAGTCGCATAACCACGCGCTCACCAAATGCCGTAGGCAAAATAGATACACGCAGGTCAATTTCCTTCGCCCCGCTACTCGCTGAAAAAGCCCCGTCCTGAGGCAATCGCCTTTCAGCGATGTCCAGGCTCGACATGATCTTGATTCTAGTTGTGACCGCCGCGTAGTGGGCGCCGAGTGACTCAGCGAACCGTTGCTGGTCCTGTAGTACCCCGTCTTTTCGGAAACGAATTCGGGAGGAGGTCTTATAAGGTTCGATGTGTATGTCACTTACACCAGCGACGATCGCATCACTAATAACTTGGTCAACCAATGTAACCACTTCAGATGACAATGCTGCCTCATCTTTTGAATCCTTATCCTTGTCCTTTTTTTCGCCGAGGCGCCTGGCAAGTGAGCCTGAAACTGACTTTGGTTTTTTGCGCTCTACAGTCTTTAGTAAAGAGGGCCTAGGTGACGGCTGAGAGTCGTCTCCGCGCAATAGACGATCCAGAACGGATGCCATGTCAGAGAAAGTAATAACGTAAGGGGTGACTTTCTTATTGGTGATCGTTCGGACGCCAGGTACCGTATTAAGCGAGTTAGGCTCCGATATAGCCACTTTAAGAGTGCCTGCGGACTCTTCGAACGGGACAATTCGGTTCTGCTCTATAAAAGACATTGGCAAAAGTTTAAGGGCATCGCCTTGCACGTCTTCCATGCGTTGAAGTCGTGCCACCTCCAGACCATACATCCCGCCAATACCTTCTGCGACAGATTCTTCATTGGTAAAGCCGAATTCAAGAATCGTTTCAATCAGGCCCCGGTCGCTTTCATTACTTGCAGTAATGGCCTGATCCAGTTGAATGTCTGAGATCAAGCCATTGGTGACTAAAAATGACGCGAGGTGGGTCGCGGCATCTTTTTTAATTTGGAAATTAGGTCTTGATGCCATTGGGTAGGACCGTGTAGTAAATGGGTGGCGGATTAAATGATCCGAGGCGCAAGAAAGACCAGTAATTCTTTTCGCACATCTTTGTCAGATTTGAAGCGGAACAAGTGCTTGATAATTGGAAGGTCGCCTAAAAATGGAACCTTATCCTCACCGTCGGATGTTTCCTGAGTAAATACACCGCCGATAACAACTACGGTATTGTCTTTAATTAACAATTTGGTCGTTATCGAGCGTGAAGTGATTGGTGGATTCCGGGTAGAGGTGTTTGCTGATTTTTTCTCTACCGAGACTGTAAGGATAATATTTCCATCGCCGACGATGCTTGGGGTAACAATAAGCTTAATGCCGGCGTTTTTAAACTGAACTTCCGTGCCTCCGCTTTCCGACGCGCTCTGATAAGGAATTTCATCGCCCTGAATAATAACCGCTTCCTGGTTATCGAGGGTAAATACCCGCGGGTTGGAGATAATTTTCGAAAATCCCTGCTTTTCCATCGCAGAGAGCTCTGCTTTTAATAGTGTGCTTGCACTTTGAACCATTAATCCGATGCCAGCGCCACCGGTAACCGCAAAGTTAGTTGCGAGCCCGGACAAATCACCGAGTTTGACATCCCCAGGCGTGTCCGCTTGGGATCCTGCAACGCCTCCGGTGGTTACCTTAGTGATCTTGGTGGTACTGCCAGGGTTGCCGATAACACCAACGTCTGAGACACCAAAGCGTGCGCCAAATTCTTTACTGAAATCATCGGTTGCTTCAACAATGAACGCTTCGATAAGAACTTGTTGTGTTCGAACATCGATCTTGGAGATCAGTTGGGAAATTGAATCCAGATCCTGACGGTTGCCCTTAATAATCAGGGCTTTGATTCGCGCGTCAATCGCAATTTGTACACCGTAGGCATTGACAGCGCCGCCGCCTTGCCCAGATTCACTGATCCCCAGAACCTCCTGAAGCTCTTGTTTGACCACTGTTGGTTCGGTGTAAAAAAGCCGGAAGATCTCGGTAAAAAGCGGTCCAATCGCTTCTTCTGCCTCAAGAGCGGCAATTAAATCAGACCTTCGTTGACGTTCGAATGCCTCTTGGGCGATAAGCGCTGCTTGTTCGTGAATGCGGATGATGGTGCCTTCGTCATTAACATGCTTAGCGAGCTTGCGAATCTGGAGAATAGCGTCCAAGGCCTTATTCCACGGAACATTAATCAGTCGAACCGAGATCGTTCCGCTTACTTCGTCTCCAACGAGTATATTTTTTCCGATGACCTCAGATAGCATCGTCATTGCATCGCGTATATCGACGTCATCCAAATTAATTGTTATCGGAAACAAATCCTCTCGTTGTTCGTCGAGATCCATGTAGTTCTTGGGTTCTTGCCTGCTGACAAGTTCCCGTTTTTCTGGGGTGAGCCCCGATTCAAAAGTGTCTTCAAGATCAGGTCCGGCAGCGACGGTTCGCGCAACCTTGGCCAGGCTGTCAGTAGCGAACTGTTTTGGCTCGATCAACGAGCCGCCTTCACCGACCTCGACCAACGGCGAATCACCGTCCTTCGCAGTTCCTAATCCATCTTCACCAGGCTGCGTTGGGCTAAGAGCAACTTCTTCGACAGGCGTTGGGTCTGGGTCAACCTGCACAGGTGTCGAGGCGGGCTCAGCATTATCCGCAACAGGATCAACGAAATCCTCAAGGACAATGCCCTGATTTTCGAGTAATGCGCACGAGGCCAAAAACAAGCAAGACAACAAGACTGCCAGGAGCCTAGTCATTGGTCTTTGTCGCCCCTCTATTGCGTACCCTGAGCCGGACTTCTTCCGGGGCATCGTCCTCACCGCGCTGGACAACTGTAAACCCTGAGCTATCAAACGCTTTGATGTACCCGTCCTGGTCGCCCAAAAGGTCGCCAAAATGCAAAAGATAGGTTCGCGAATGAGGGGCCGGAGTTCGGACAATAGCAACTAGCTTGGTCTGGGGGCTGCTCGCTTGTGTTGTCAATATGCCCATGAGAATGTAATTGTGCACCTGCCAGCGCTGGAGCGGAGGTTTTTCTGGATCAGGCGCCTTAACGGGCTCGACAACTTCGGCTGGCTGCTGGGGCTTTTTAAGCGTGTTAAAAGGATTTCCGGCAAAGGCCTGACTCGAAAAAACGGCCACAGCACAAGCTCCGATATAGGTTGAGAACCTATTCATCCTCAGTTATCCGCCGGTAATGAAGCGGTCAGCATCAGAGGCTGGGAAGCGGTAAGTCGAAAGCGTAGTTGCAATATCTACTACGCCGCCGCTTTCATCTTCCCCAGTCCGGACAGTGATTTTCTCGCGTTCAATATTAATAATCTTTTTTTGCTGGGCAAGATCACGACGAAAATTAGTGTAACTAAGGTAATCTCCAACAAACTCAAACTGAACACTAATTTTGTAAAAGGCGACTTCTTTTTTCGAGGGCACACCTTCGCCTTGATCGATAGGAGGTTTATCGGAGAAAACCGGCACCTCTTCGCCTTTCTCGAGTTTGGCGACCAACAGTTCGTAGGTTAACGCTAACAGACTGATATTTCGGTAAAGATCCTCAAGTTCCTGCTTATTATGAAATAGCCTGTTTAACTCGTCGAACCGGGCATTACCTTCATTAAGCGTAGCCTGGTTTTTTAAAATCTGCTGATCAAGAGTCAAAATTTCAGCTCTAATCTGGTCAGTACTGTCGATCATGGCTTGCATTTCACTGATGCGTTTTTGCTCGGGAAGATAAAAAAAGTAAAGATAAGCCCCAATCAGTAACGCAATAAGGATGCCGACAACCAATTGCTTAAGATGTGGGCTCGATTGAGCCCCGGCACCATCTCCAGCCTGGCCTCCCTTTGTGAGACCTTTAAAAAAGCTTCCGATGTCAACGTTAAGGTCCATAACGATTACTGCTCCGACTCCGTTTTGTTGGCAAGAGGTTCGAGAGTGCATCTTAAAGAAAAGTTTTTCAAGGCCAGGCCATCCTCCATTGAAACAGACATGGTCTGTAAAGATGCCCTGCGAATATGCGAGCTGCTATCGAGCTTACTATTGAATTCAATAATATTCTGGTCGCTGAGTGACCTTCCAATAATGATGACCGCACTGCCATCGTAGGTAATCGAATCTAAAGCAATCCCATCGATTACCGAGTTATTGATCTCAGTAAGCAGTTCATACATAGATGCCTGGTTAGACTCGAGACTTGCGCTTGCCTCTAATAGTCCGGAAGTCTTTCGAATCTGTCGGACAAGTTCGTCCAGTGTTGCAAGCTTGTTGTCTCGCTCGTTGGCTACGGCGTAATAGACGGACATTTTTTCAGTAACCGAATTCTTTTTTTCACTGACATCAAAAAATGACCAACCGGCACCTGCAAGCACCATGAGCACAACCAGAATCAAGATGTATTTGGAGTAGGCTTTCGCTTTTTCTTTAGCCTTTATCGCATCGCGATTGGGTAGCAGGTTGATATTATTGACGCCGGTAACGTACTGGTAGTAGCCGAAAATATCGAGTTTGCGTGTTGCTAAGCCAAGTACGGCAGCAAACATCGACGAGTTGGGCTCTGCGGAGACCTTTTGTTCGATATTAGCCGGCACCCGTACATCGGCTAACGGATCAAATGCTTCGAGACGGCTATTGGGTAAGCCGATCTGGAACTGTGCGATTGCATCATCTATAGAGGGCAGGGTAGAGGCAACAAAAATCTTTGCAATGGTCGAATTGTATTTTGATTGGTAACTGGAAACGACTTGAGACACCTGCATCGCGTAACGTTCAAATAGCTTCGTGTTGTCACTGCCGGCTTCGGTCGGACTGGTGTTTAAAAGATGCTCCTTGTCAACATCCGATATATATATCTCTGCAATAAAAGGTGCGCCTTCTTTATCAATGATTAACAAAAAATTTTCAAACGGACCGAACTCCAAAAGACCAATGGGTTGTTTAAAGTTGAGATCGTTTTTTAGATCTAATGCGTTGCGTAAACTAAAGCAGCGAACGTCCACCACAACGGGATTGAGCCCGGCGCTACGAACTATACCCATGTAGTCTTCTATATCACTCAACTTGGACGCCACAAACAGAATGTCCATCAGGTTTTCAGAGTTATGCCGCTTAATAACCTGGTGAAAAATAGAATATTCGTCTATAGGATCAGGCAACTGCACAACGTTATCCCATAGCGAGTCTGTTTTGATGGCTTCGTCTAGTTCTTCATCGGACATCAACGGCAGGTTAACGACCTGGATAACGGCGCTGCTTACAGGGATGGATACAGCAGCGTTAGATGTGGAGACATTATTTTTCTCGCAAACCTGTTGCAGTTTGCTTGAGTAACCATCGGGGTTATTTTTTAGATCATTGGTATCGATTTGCCCCTGCACATATCGATAACCCACTTTTGTGACGGTCCATCGCTTGCCGGATTGCTCAAGCTGCGCAATACGGATGTAACCGGGCATGATGTCCACGCCGACGACATCTTCCTGCTGAACAATTAACTTGCTTAGTCGAGCTTTTATTGCGCCAAGCAGTTTGTTTGCCATTGCGGTCTGATTGTCAATATTGAATCAGCGGATTCGAGCAACGGAACTCGCACGCCGAAAAAGATGAAAAGGGATAGCTATCCCTTTCCATCAATCAATTCTGATGACAGATATCCTCCTTCGGTACGTTTCTAGGTTTGGCAACTTCACGATGGCTTTCGGCACTGCCGGTAGGCCATTTCTTGAAAGTCTATGTAAACCTTCTTTTGCACTCTAGATTTACCCTAAAAGTTAATAGGAGTAAAGTATATTCGGGAATCAAAGTAACAATAGGAATCAAAAATGACCGTAGAACGCAGAATTGCATCCTACACTGAAGAATACGACCTATCGGATCTTCATATTCATGCAGATAGACCAATATCGATCAGAGTCAACGGGCAGATCGCCACATTTGCCGACGATACCGTCAGCGCCGAAGAGTTGGCCGTTTTTATACACGATAGCCTGGAATCGGATGAAGCCCGCGAGACTTTCGAGGCAGATCGGGAATTTGACCTGGCCATTGTGATAAGCGACCTGCGATATCGGGCGAACTTCTTTCATACGTCAACCGGGCAGGCAGCAGTTTTGCGCAAGATCGAGACTGAGATTCCAACCATGCTCGATCTTGGATTGCCAGCCGTAGCTCAGGATATGGCCAACCAGGTGAATGGGTTGGTTCTGGTCACAGGCCCGACCGGATCTGGCAAATCCACTTCGCTGGCGGCCATGATCGATCATATAAACACCAATCGTAATGAGCATATTCTGACGATTGAAGATCCTATCGAATACATTCACACCAACAAAGAGTCTATTGTTGCCCAGCGTGAAGTTGGACGAGACACCAAATCATTTGCGAATGCCTTGCGCGCCTCTTTGCGGGAAGATCCAGATGTGATCCTGGTTGGAGAGCTTCGAGATCGGGATACTGTGCAACTTGCATTAACCGCCGCCGAGACTGGCCATCTGGTGTTCGGCACCCTGCATACCTCCGGGGCTCCCAATACAATCAATAGAATAATTGATGTATTCCCGCCTGAACAACAAGACCAGGTCAGATCTCAAGTATCTCAATCGCTACGAATGGTAATGACACAGAAATTGTTTCGCAAGACCGGAGGAGGGCGTATCGGCGCATTCGAGATTATGGTCTGTAATCCAGCCGTGCGTAATCTAATTCGTGAAAATAAGATCTTTCAGATAGAAAGTGTTATGCAGACCGCCAGAGGCGACGGAATGGTCACGATGGACGCTGCGATCCAGCAACTCAAGGGCTCTGGCCAAATCGAAATGCAATAAAAGCTGATCGCAAAAGAACAACAGCCCAGATCAACCCGAGCGTGGCAAAGTGTCTGAGGAATCCAATGTGAAAGCGCAGGTCAGATCCACTCGCAAAGAGCGCGGGTTTACTTTGTTAGAGCTTTTGGTAGTCATTGTTCTGGTGGCATTAGTCTCAACTACATTTCTAAATTTGGGCGGCTGGAATTGCACGACCAAGGTTCGTAACGATTTTGACGACTTGAACGGGTTTCTCCAGACCCTGCGCGCCCAGGCAATAAGTTTTAATCGTACTACCCGAGCGCGCTTTGAATCGACGAAGCAGGTGCATCCAGAAGTATGGGTTATGCACGGGATGTCAGCAGATTGTGAGGCGGATGGTTATCTTCATCTACCCCTTACTGACGAGGGTGTGGTAATTGCAGATAGTGAAGCGTACATGAATAAGTACGATCTGATTCCAGATCGCTCTGAATATGCGGGTTCTACGGGTTTCAAAGTCTGCTTCAATCCTGACGGGACCGCTACTGCAAAGACGATTTCTGTTACAGCGACCTGTGGAGATAAAGCCGTTCACTACAAGACCCAGATTTTCGGGGCCACCGGGTTCTTTGAGACTACTAAACTTAATGCGACAACCAATTCGTGGAAGGAATTGTAAAGTGAATCAAGATGCTACTGAATCTGCGTTGACAGAGGACGGCTTTACCCTCGTTGAGGTAATGATCTCAGTAGTCATTACCGCGATTGGCATTACGGCTGTGTTTGGTTTTATCGCCGCTTCGGATGAGGCTATTCAAAAAGCACAGCAACGTGAGCGCCTTGACATGATCGTTACCGACATCATTGAGACAGTGGTTGGTGATAAAGAAAATATCACAGAATATTCAGGCAAAAACCTTAGTGCATGCGCAGGTTTGACCGCGTCTTCCGGAAAAGCAGTTCAGTTAGCGCATTTAAAACGATGGTGCAGTTACCTGGATGCAGAATCCGGAGTGACCAAAGCCGATGATATTCGCAAGATTAACATCACCCAAAAAGTTGTGGGAACCAGAACGGTAAACATATTAACAGTCGAGTTGACCAGCGCCGATGGTAAGAACACGATGTTTGCTAAAAGAACATTTGATGCGCCCGATACGCCCTGATCAAGGATTCACTCTGGTTGAAGTGCTGGTTTCAACGGCAGTAAGTGCTATTGCTTTGGGGAGTCTTTTGATTGCCTATGATCTTGTTGATAAGCAATACACAAAAATACGAGACACTACGGTGATTGGGCAGACAGGTAGAAATGTTTTAAAAATCATGGAACGCGATATCCGAATGGCAGGATCTGAATGGTGGACGCCGTCAGGAACGGTAGAACACGGTGCGATTACCGATGCCGATGCTATTTCTATAACCCAAGGCGCTGGCAATGGCTGCTGCGATGAAGTGACGGTTATTTATGATCAACCAACGAACATTTCCAGTCAAAGACTTAGGATCCGTTACTGGGTACGCGATCATGTGGGAACACGAGGCACCAGAAGCAGGCTTTTTAAGAAGACCGACATTATCGCGCCACCAAGCCAGGTAAAGGACGGTGCTGAAGATGCGATGGCTGACTATATCGAGGACCTTCAGCTGAAATATTCCGGCAGTGCAGCGCACCCAAAAAAACTCATCGAAATCTACCTCGCATTACGTACCAAGCAGGAGTTCAGCCGTGAAAAATCGTACCAACGAGGCGCGCATTATCCGGGCGACTCTACGCTTGAAACGACCGATCGGTTCAGGCGACGTGAATTCTCGACCAGTGTCGCTGTGAGAAATCTGACGCTATGAGCCAACCTCCCGAGCTCAGCGGCCAAAAAGGTGCAATTCTTATAGTTTCATTGATTATCACTTTGGTCATTACCACAATGGGGATGGGTCTTTTTTATATTGGTAACCGAAGTGTTGATCAGATAGAGGCCCATACGGATCGATCCGAGACGCTGTATTCGGCAGAAGCCTGTGTAGATGCAGCAGTCCGATGGCTCGATGCTGAGTCGGAGGCAGGCGTACCGTGCATTACTATAGACCCACCTGGCGATGTCTGCCATCGGATTGGCAGTGCAGCTCTTGGTGCAACGAACCCTAGTATGGATGACTGGAGGGTAGCTGGTGAGAGTTCAGCTGTCAGGGCACTGAAATTTCAAGGAAGAATGGCCAAGCATGAATACTTCTGCGAAATTACGTTAACCGCAACGTTGCCTGCTTCGGGCCCCAAATATATTTATAACATTGTATCTAGCGGGATCGGCCCAAAACAAGCCCGCACCAATTTAGTAGTAATAGCCTCGATCACAGCTGGAGGCTCATCCGATGGGGGAAATGATGTGGGCCAGGCCAATGAATATTAATTCGACCTCTCAAAACGTTTGTGCGGTACTTGCAGTATGGCGCCGGCCCAAGCGGTTTTGACGTCGTGGCTAAGGCAAACGCCAAGTTGAGTCGTCTTGCGACCGGACAGTTTGGTCGTGCTCTAGTGCTGCCCAAGGTGGTTCAGCACAAAGCGCTAGCGCAATTTTATTTTGCCATGGCGCTAATTGCCTTTTTGCTGATAGCGCCTGCCAGCTATGGCGCCAAGGAACCACCGCCAGGCGCTGGAGTCGATTCGTCTATCCCGGCGAATATCTTACTATCGATTGATAACTCAGGGAGCATGAATAACTCGACTAAGCGGGTCAAAGCGCCTGAGAATATGCCTATGGATTTCGCCGGGTCTGGGGATGGCAGCTGGCATCTTGCTCATCGAGCATTTTCGTATGATCCCCGAGAGATATTTCGAAAATACAACTCCGCTGGAGCCTGGCTTCAGGATTATGGGAATGGGTTTTTCTTAAATTCTGAAAAAACTTTCCCCAGTCGGATCGCGACCGACAAAGAAGACAACCTTTATTTGACTCATTGTAAGACCAGCAAAATACACAAATTTGATGCCAGTGGTGCCCACGTTCAGTCCTTTTCAACTCCCAATCCTCTTGCCATTGATATTGATTCAAACGGCAACATATACGTAACAGCGATACGCACTAAAGGGCAAGAAGTTGAATGCAAATCGCCGTATCCTTCGCGGGGAGAACCGGGCCCTTTTCTTTGGAGAAAACTCGACCCATCTGGAGTTCTCCTTGGCGAATGGCCAATTGCGATAGAGCCTATATATAAAGGCGACCCGGGTAAAGGTTATTACCCTAAAGGGCTTGCTGTATATGGTGACAGTGTTTATATCGTTTCTGACACGTCCTACCCCTATGGCTCCGGCCGTGGTTATTCAGGCAAAATTGCGGGCATTAATGATTACTGCAAGCGGGGGTATCCGGTTCGGGTCTATAACAAAGAGACGGGTAAAGAAATAAACACCTGGTGGGCGCTAGGCGGTACCGATATCGAAGCGACTGCCAACGGTATTTATATCCTTGGAGAAATGGCCGATTTCGCTGGGAGCGCTGTTCGCGATCCAAAAACCAAAAAATGGACGGAGCCCTCTTGTGGGGGTCACGTTGGCAAGTACTCACACTCCGGGACTCTCATAAAGCGATTTGCGCCAAAGCTGGTCGCATGCCGTTTTGCTCTGGGCGGTGTTATTCAGCCAAAGGGAATGGGCTCGGACTCCGAGAGTAATATTTACCTGGTTGGTGGGCATAAATATATGCCCAAGTATCTTAAGAAATATGACAAAGACGGAAAATTTATCACGCAGGTGGCACCGGCCAAAAGCCGAATGGAGACCGTTAAATGTGTGCTGGAAAGACTGCTGTCAAACAAGGATGTTACTAGTAAGGCGAATTTCGGCCTGACGGCCTGGTCGTATACGGGCGACGAGCGCATGCTGGTTAAGGTCGATGAGAATGGTGCAGAAAACATTCTTCCGTTTTTGTGTAATTCGAGTTACGGTGGGTGTAGGGCCTATGACATGCTGGTTCGCAGAAGTGGAACTGACCTACTTTCGGCGATGCAGCTTGCCGAGGATTATTTTAAAAACCGCGCACCAGCTTCAAGTTGGGCGCCGCCACGCGCCTCTACACCGGGCCCAATTGACCCGGAGGAACCATGTCAAAGAAACTTTATCATTGTGCTGAGCGACGGCGACAGTTGGGGCAGGCCAGACCCTGTCGCCGCAAGGCTGTTGCGTGATCTGGATGTTAAATCCCTGGTTGTGGGTTTTAGCGTTTCTTCTGATCACTCCTATGTTACTGATGCTTACGAGAGTTTCTCGCAAGCCGGTGGAACCTATCCGTTATCACCTCTTTATGCGGATAATGAGGCCGGGCTGCAAGACACGTTGATGCACTTCATTTCGAAAACCCAAAAAACAAATCTCCGCTATACCGGTACCGCACCCATGATTCCATCAGCCTCGGGCGATCATATCTATCAATCGGGCTTTACTATCCCCGAAAACGGTCAGTGGAGGGGTAAGTTAACCAAGTATTCGTTAGATTCCGATACGGGTGCGGTTGGTAGCGTGGTCTGGGAGGCAGGGAAGCAGCTGAACCTTAAGGATGCAGATTCAAGGCGGATCTGGACTGTGGCATCCGATGCAGGAGTCCCTGACGGACTAAATAATTTTACCTCCAGCAATGTGGCTGGGCTGAAAAAACTATTGTATGAGGGGGTTAGCATACCACCCGATAGTGAGGCCGCCCAGTTGATCGGGTTCATTCGTGGCACTGATTCTTACGATGAAGACATTGATCTACAGGTGGGCGATCAACGAAAGTGGAAGCTTGGTGATATCTATCACTCGGAAATGGCTATTGTGGGGCCACCCGCCGCGATTAATACTAAACAAGCAGCTAACCCCAAATCAGAAGAATACTACAAGACAATCAATAATTATCAGGCATTTTTCGAGGCGAACGCCAGTCGGCCCACGGTTGTATATGTTGGAGCCAACGATGGAATGCTCCACGCATTCAGAGACGATACTGGCGAAGAATTATGGGGTTTTGTGCCGCCTAATATCCTGCCCGCCTTGCGTCAGATGACCACTTCAGTGCCCAACACCACGATCCCGATTTATGGGGTTGATGGATCACCCGCTGTTAGGGATATTTACTTTGATCACGGAAGGGGAGGGCATTGGCGCACCATCTTGATCACGGGGCTTGGTCGGGATGGGTATGGATATTTTGCGTTGGACATCACCAACCCTTTAAACCCGAAGTTTCTTTTTGCTTTGTCCAATGACCCGGTCAACCGGGTTGTCCGTCATTGGGGCTCAACTGGTAATTTAACCGAGAACAACTATGGCAGTATTCCTAGCGAATTTGAATATTCGAAATTAGGCCAGGCGTGGTCTACCCCAACCATTAATCTGGTGTCCGAAGCAGCGCCACCAAAATGGCTTGCCATAATTGGCGGTGGATTTAATGGATCGGAATCGCAAGAGTATGGATCTGCAGCTTATCTTATTGAGCTTGATACCGCGGGCAGGAGGCGTTCCCGCCTTGATTTGCCGGATACAAAGGGTGGCTTCATTAATTCAGTGCCGGCTCAATTTACTGCAGTCACTCCGGATACAACGCCAAAGGCAACGTATCAGGGCGCTATTTCTTATGTGGTTGATATGGAGAGCAAGCTTTTTAAATTTAATTTCACCGATAACGGCAAACCTTATGCATATGATCTTATTTTCGATGGTGAGGGAAATAACGTTAATCAACGCGCGTCGTTTATGCCTGTAACCGCAACAACAGATGGCGCTAAAGACAGTGATAAAAAAGTCTGGCTTTATTTTGGCACAGGCAATCAGGACAAACTCGAGTTATCACAATCGACCATACAAAACCGTATTTTTGGAATAAAAGACAAGAAATTCCCTCTCTTTGGGGATTCGGGCGTTGGGGGGGATCCGGGCAAACCGACCATCAGCGACCTGAAAAACGTGACCGATAAAGCGGCGTCCTGCCCCAAAGAGGATGATCTTGGATGGTATGTCAACCTGGGAAAAGATGAGAAGGTAACTAATAAAATACAGATAAATGATAAAGTGTTGCTTGCCCCGCTTTATACGCCAGATGTTAGCGGGGGCTGCTTTCCCGGAACCAGTGCCTTGGCTGAATTAGGCTACGGCTGTGGCAAGGTACTCCGGCGAACCGAGCTTGGCGCTGGGCAGATTACAGGTGCGCGGATCTTTAACAATAAGGTGTATGTTGGCATAAGCGGGACGCCTGACAACGAGGCGGCGGTTTCCCTTGGCGGCGGTTTTACCAAGAAAGGGAGCATCATCTCGGGCGCAATAGCGACTCCAAGTGCATCCAACTCGCAAGAGGCTGTGATTGAATCGTGGCGGGAGAGATTTTAAAAAAACCTGTATAGGTCATTATTGCGCTTTCGTTTTTGGCCGATCAGCATTTTCACTGATCAGTCACGTTGGCTAATCAGCACATTGAATAATTGACCTATTGGGCAACGACGCCGCCATTTTTCCTTGCCTTGCCTTGCCTTGCCTTGCCTTGCTTTGCTTTGTTTTGTTTTGTGAAGGTTTATCGATTTCTCACCTACGCAGCACCGGGGCATTGGCGTCGCCCAAAATACGCATAAGGCCCGTTTGAGC
>LWDU01036347.1_pt1 | contig 19341 bp, 17 predicted proteins | sample 727161 | NCBI WGS metagenome assembly LWDU01 (sample SAMN04566230, study PRJNA314399) | hydrothermal vent metagenome | isolation source: deep sea hydrothermal plume seawater | place: Mexico: Gulf of California, Guaymas Basin | collected 2004-07-11
CGAACACGTGAGCAACCAGATTCTGCTGCCTCTGGTAAATGCCAGCGACGAAGCCAGACAGGCGACCGCAACCCAGGCAGCCGCGGGAGTGTCCGTCATGAAGGTGAAACTGTTTCCGAAGATGAGCGGCTGCAGCGCAAACGTAAATCCCAGCACAAGAGACACAGAACGACCAAGACCGGACACTCGCCCGACGCCGTATACCGCACTCGCGCCAATCCACTGCTGTACAATGCAGGCGAGAAACAGGCTGCGGTAAGAAAAACCAAACAACAGACTGCTGGCCGCACCAAAGACAACGTGAGCTACCGTGCTGGCAGAGAGTTCGCCCTTTTGAGCGGCCAGCTGAAACTGCCCCTCCTCGACCAGCCACTGCACCGGCTTGCCCCAGCCGTTCAGATCGGCGAACGCCAGCCATACCGCAAGTGACGGTAAAACCAGCAACATCACATCAATGGCGGTTGCAGATTTGGGGGTGGACAGTTTGGCAGGCTTGTCCATCGATTCTCCCGAAGCCAATCGGACCTGAATTAATCTCAGACAGAGCGTACCTTTGATAACTGCACGCGGATTCATTGCGTGACGATTTTCTTAACTCTCACAGTCGCTGCTTACAAGTCCGAGATCAGACCTCTGTCCTGAAAAAGCAACGTCTCACTCCGGGCATGATTTACCGCGACGCGTCGATCAGCTCCCCAATCGTCTGTCTCAGAAGTTGTTCTCCGCCAAACTGCATCCCCAGCCCCTTGATCTTGTCGCTGACGATCTGATGCCTGGGAGCCGTTCGTGCACCGGGAATCTCAACGTCCGAGCCGGATAGTTCCCGTGCAATCGTAGCGACGTCAAACTGTGACACGTACCGGTCATAGCAGCTGTAAACTTCACCTGCATTCCCGTTCGAATGCAGCAGAATGTCAATGGCTTCCGCAACGTCCGCCGCGTGAACTTCTTTACCCCCACCATTGCATTCAAACGGCTCACCATTCGCGACCCGCTTCACCAATCCGAACCACTTGCTGCGATGCGGCTCATGATGTCGCCCATAAATGCCAGTCGGCCGCAGCGCACAGATGGGGAAACCCACGCCGAAACCATAGCTGTGCACAAATTGCTCGACAGCCGCTTTGTGCGCTCCGTAGTGTGTGGTCATCCACAACGGATGAGATTCGTCCAATGGTCGATCGTCGAGTATTTTTTCGTGAACCGCACAGGTCGAAATGAAAACGAACTTGCGGACGCCGGCACGTCGAGCCGCTTCGATCAGTTGAATCGTGCCAACCACGTTCTTCTGGACGAATTGAGCAACGTCGCCTTCATTGGCGAGAAAGGATTCACCTGTGCGGTGCAGACCTGAGTGCACGATTGTGTCGCAACCCTTTAGCAGATCGTCACAGGCGGCCTCGTTGCCGAGTTCTCCATGCGTCCACTCCAGCGTGTCGGTGGACTTCTGCGGTTCATAACAGTTGTTCTCTGAGCGAAACCAGCAACGGCACGAGTTGCCAACCTCGTGCATCTTTCTGACAATGTAGCGACCCAGAAATCCCGTCGCTCCGGTGATGGCAACCTTCATGTATTTCTCCGTGATGCGGCAGGGCCGCAACTAAAATTGAGCTAACCCCTGGAAACTGTTGTTCCGCATCCGCTGGTCGCTACCAGAATCGGTGCAGACCGGCTACTTTTCTGCCGTAAGACGATGAGGCAGGCTTGGCCAGTTTTCGGAAACATCAAGAGACGACGACTATGGAAGTGGATTGTAAGACGGTCAAGGCAAAGCTCGACGCAGGCGACAACTTCGTTTTTATCGACTGTCGGGAGCAGCATGAGTATGACCTTGTCAAAATTGAAGGCACAATCCTGATCCCAATGGGCGAGATTCCGGAGCGAATTGCAGAATTGCAGCAGCACAAAGACAGCGAAGTGATCATCCACTGTCACCATGGTGGTCGCAGCCTGAGCGTTGCCAATTGGCTGAAAGCACAAGGGTTTCAAAATCCTTTGAGCATGGCAGGCGGAATCGACGTCTGGGCTCAGGATATCGATCCGTCGCTGCCACGGTACTGACCGACGACAGACCGGTGCGGCTGAGACTTTATCGCAGCCGTCCAGCGAGACAATGTATCAATCGCCGTTTTTCGTCGGCATGGCTGTTAAGTAGCAGGGCAGCGAGTCGAATCGGTCCTACAATCTCTGCACGAACGAAACAATTCACTTCCAGGATATAAGGAGGCACTGATGAAGGGCAACGAAAAAGTCATCGAGGCACTGAACGCCGGACTGACCATCGAACTGACGGCAATTAACCAGTACTTTATCCAGTCGAAAATGTGCAAGGACTGGGGTTTCAACAAACTGGCCGGTCATCACTACGCAGAATCCATGGAGGAGATGAGGCACGCAGAATTACTGATCGATCGTATTCTGTTTCTGGAAGGCGTGCCCGAAATCGCTCGGTACGACGTGATTCGAGTTGGCAGCGACGTCAAAGAGCAGCTTGAGAACGATCTGAAGCTGGAGAACAATGCGGTTGAAACGTACAACGGCGGCGTAAAATTGGCAGCTGAACTGGGCGACGCGGGCAGCAAAGAGATTATGGAACGAATCACCGTCGAGTCCGAAGAGAGCGTCGATTGGCTGGAATCTCAGCTGCACCTGATTAAAACGCTCGGTCTTGAGCTGTATCTGGCAGGCCAGGTCGGTGAAGCCTCTGCCTAAACCGCCGCCACAGGCGGTTCGATGACACCGTTGATTGAGCCCCGCGTGAGCGCACGCGGGGCTGGTGTCGACTGGGCATGACACTCGAATAGACAGGGACGCGGCATTACCAACGAAATGGGCACGACCCCTCCTATGATTTTTAGAGAGGGGAATGACGCGTCTCATGGAACGGCGTGGCGTCAGATCGCGACGTCCCGAAGGCCTCATCGGGACGGACTGTCACCGCAAGGTGGCACGCCTGGCAGACGAGTCTTCTTTAACAGCAGCCGTCTGGCGAAGGATCGCTTTGATGCGAACATGGCATGACATGCACCCGCTGCCTGCGGCTGTGGTCTTCTTAATGTCACACAGCGTGCGGCAACCGGCAAAATCGGTTGCTGCGCGCACTTCCGACTCGGAAATTCCGAGGCACTGACAGACGATTTTGTCTTGGTGGGAACTATGCATGGCAAACCACAGAGAATGCTACTGAGACTCAGTCTCACCATGATTATCGGTCGGGGGGCCTACGTCAAGAGCCAGTCAGATCTTTTCTCCGGTTTTCACAGCTGGAAACTGTGTTTGAGATCTGCAAAAATTCATTTGGTAGTGATTTTGCTACTGGGCTGCGGCCAAAAGCGCTGTCTACCGCCTAAAGTTCGTTTCACCGCGTTCCCCGCTGGCCGCGTCATTGAACGCTTCCAAATTGCGTCCAAACCCGGGACGCGGTCTGAAAAGCGGTCTCAACTAACCATTCAGGACGCTGCCACAGTCGCACCGTTGTCTCACACCGACTGGACGGAAAAAGACGCTGACCTGTCGGTTCGCCGCTGCAGCGAATCTGACAATCCCGCATCAAGAGGATGAGGTTGTGAATGAAACCAGGCCGTTGCTGTTGTCTCGTGAACAGCGGATCAGAAGCGGCAGCGACTTTCGTCGCTGTTACAACGGCGTGCGCGCAGGCGACGATCACCTTCTGATATTTGCCATCCGTAACGACGTGGGTTGCAGCAGAATCGGAGTGAGCGTTTCCAAGAAACACGGCAACGCCGTCAAACGGAATCGCAAAAAACGGCTGCTGCGTGAAGCCTGGCGTGCGCACCAGCACGACCTGCCACAGAGCCTGGATCTGGTTCTGGTGCCGCGGCAACGCGCAGATTCGGGACTCAACGATTTCAAGGCTTCGCTGCGACGATTGACATGCAAACTCGAACGTCGCCTGAAATCCACCCCGACACGTCCAAATCCAGGGGAGCCATCGTCGTGAGTCCGCTGCGACATCTGCTGACGTGGCCAGGCATGGTTGCGATTTTTCTGGTCCGCGGCTATCAAAAGCTGATCAGCCCACTGCTGGGAAAGACGTGCCGTTTCCATCCTTCCTGCAGTGAGTATTTTGTGCAGGCCGTACGAAAATACGGACTGTTGGTCGGCGCCTGCAAGGGCTTGCGCCGCATCACACGATGCCATCCATGGAACCCCGGCGGCTACGATCCGCCGTAAATCAAGGCACTGACGTGCCTGGCTCGCCAATGGCGAGCGGGGGACGTCAGTCCCCTGATTCCCACGCATGTTCAACGCGGCAGTCGCCAGGACTCCATTCACAACACGGTCAATCGCCCGGGAAAGGCAGACCGCGCGAACCCTTCAAGTTGCAGAGAATTCAAAACGCCGTTGTTCTGCAGGAAGCCGACCGATGACGTCCTGAAGCCGCCGGACCAGGAACTCCGCCGACCCCGGAATTCCAAGTTTTTCGCAGGCAGTCACGAATCGGTTTGTAACGGCCTCATCCTGAACGAGTTCTGTCAGCGACGTACTCCCGCAGTCAGCATAAGCCGACAGAACGCCTCGATCGATGACCGTTGAAATCTGTTCAGGTAGCGGCTCAGAAGCGATATTGCTGTTCTTAACCCGTTTCGATTTTGCGTGTCCGGTCGATCTTTTCTGCCACGTCTTCGGAGCAGACATGGTCGGTTCAGGGGCGCCCGTGAGTTCGTCACCGGGTGCAGCATCCGCCAGGCGAACAGTCCCCGCCTTGGCGTACTCTTCTGACAGCTCAAAACCGACGATTTGCCGCTTGAGTTTCGTTGCGACAACGAGCGTCGACGCACTGCCGGAGAACGGATCCAGCACGATCTCGTTCTCTTCAGAACAGGTCTTGATAATCCGGCCCAGTAGTTGTTCGGGCATTTGGCAGCCGTGAAAGCCGGCACGTTCTTTGAATGTGCCAGCCACGCGGGGAAAGTACCAATCGCTCTCGTTCGGCTGATAACACTGGTCCAGGTCCTGCGGCCGCAAAGTAAATGTCTGATCCATTTCCGGAGGAATGATCCATGTATCATCCGGAAGGCGTCCGTCAGGATTTCCTCGCTTGTCGTTGTAAACCAGCATGCGAGCCGATGGCACTCTGTTTTGCAGATCGGCCGACCGAAACGTAAAGTGCTCTCGATCCTTAACAAAATGAAACAGGTGCGTGTGTGACCGTGTGAACTTGTACTTGCAGTTGACTCCAAAGGTGTAATACCAGATCACCCAGCTGCGACAGTGGAAACCGATCTTCTGCGCTTCGATTTTCAGTTCGGCGGCAAAGTCGTCACCAATGGCCAGCCAGAATGTGCCGTCCGGCTTAAGCGCTCGATGTACGGCTGTCATCCAGTCATGGGACCACTTCAGGTAGTCCTCTGCCGCCATCCGGTCTTCGTAGACGTCGTACTTGTAGCCGATGTTGAACGGCGGATCAGCGAATACGAGGTCAACGCAGCCCTGCGGCAAAGCGTTCATTCCTTCAATACAGTCGCCGTTATGGATCATTCCGAGCTTCGATTTCATGCATTCCTCCTGCTCGCGGCAGTATAGCTTCAGCCGGCCCGATGCGCCATCGACAGGTCGAGACCTGAGCCACAAATCCGAAAACGGCAGCAATTTTCAGCCGTTAACTGACTTTTGGCGTTGGCTGATTAGAATCACCGCAGTGGGAGCGCGGTCTGCGCTCGTTCCTTGGTTCAGCAGGATTTCAATGCAATGCCATCACTGGTTGTGACCCTGGTCGGCCTGGACCGTCCGGGACTGGTCGGTTCGGTTTCAGACGTCATACAGAAGCACAACGGGAACTGGCTGGAGAGCCGAATGGCTCACCTGGCGGGTCAGTTTGCCGGTATCGTGCTGGTCGACGTTCCTGAGGCCAACACAGAGGCTCTGATCGGCGGTCTGAATCTGCTTAGCAGTCAGGGCCTGAAGGTCGTCACGGAACTGGACACAGCAAAGGTCACCGACGAATCGGCTGACCCGGTGTGGTTGGTGAACGTCGTGGGCAATGACCGACCGGGAATCGTCCGTGAAGTCGCGCAGGTACTTGCTTCTCACGATGTCAACGTTGAAGAACTCACCACGGAGTGCGACGATGCACCACAAGGTGGCGGGCAGATTTTCACAGCCAGGGCACAGCTTCGGCTGCCGGAAGGTCTGACGATCGAATTGCTGCAGGACGAACTGGAGCGACTGGCGACCGACCTGATGATCGACTTCACCGCGATCGAAGGCGATTTCAAGGTGGATTGACTGACAGCGAATTTCGCTGACTCATGGCCGCGGTTGACGTTTTTCAATAGCAGAACGGCTGCTCCCACGAGCCAGAACCGGTACCGTCAATTTGTAAATGCTCTAAGCCAGCGGACGCGGCGGACCATCAGAATGGCCGCTCACCGGACAAACCTGCGTTGCTGGACCTTAATAACGAATGAACAACGACATTCTTCCGAAAAGAATCAGACGCGTTGAGTCTTTTCGACCGTCGGCCGTATCCATGCTGCCACGGGGTGTTTGTCACCCGGAAAGGCGTCAATGATTGACCGTGTGATCATGCGGTCATCATCATGCAGGGGTGCCGACAAGCCGTCAACATCAGGGAAACTGTGACGAAGTCCGGACAGAATCAGCGACCACGCCTCGTTATGCTGTGGCGCCAGGCGTTCCCGATGAAAGCGATCGTGAAAGAATTCCCGAGCGCGAGTTTCGTCAAAGGTGTAGCTCCAAAGATCGTATGCGGCCATCAGACTGCAATTGAGCAGATCGGCCCAACGCTCAGAGGACGCTCGCAGTTTGTCGATATGAATCACCTGTTCCGGCTGCATCGAGCCGTCATTCATGCAGACACTCAGTACTTTGCGACGAACGGTCATGTGGCTGTGGAAGACATTTCTTGCCAGCGGCTCAATCCGCGACTCACCACGATGTCGGTCACACGAGACAAGAATGACCGTCCAGACCCGATTCAACAGATCGTTAATGATGATCTGTTCGGCAATGGACTGAATTGGCGGACGTTTGAGGCTGAGTCCGAACATGTGCAACGGATCCCGAATCTCAACTCCGGATTCGACATCATTCAGGTCCCGCATCCAGCGGTTAAAGCGGTTGCGGGATTGAATGTAATAGTCGCCCAGCAACATGTTGGAAAACTGATCAGGTTGTTCGATCAGAAGTTTGCTATGAGCAGAAACGAGTGCAGTGACTTCGACCAGGTGAGCAAGTTTCACGGTGTGTTGTCCGGCAAGGCGACAGATCACAAATTGTGATCTGTAGGTTTCGAGTCAGTTGACCAGTGTCGGAAAACGCAAACCTGATGCCGGAAACGATATTCGCGTGGCGAGAACGATGATTCCACGTCTGAAACAGCCAAAAGCACGCCAGACATCGACCGAAACACAGATTCGCCGGTTGAAAATTCAGGCCTGGCGTCCCGAACGCTGGAAGCAGCAGTGTTGCCAAATTGCAACATCCGACCACTAGTCCGTTGCTTTTGTGGAACTCTTTGCCTTTGGGAGCTGACGAATTCGTGCCTTCCGAATCCACGCTGTCGACTGATATGTCGCAAAGCCCAGCGGCTTGGAAATTTCGACTTCAAAGCGAACGTCAATCTTCCGATCTTCGGTTTCGACTTCCACGAGCTGCTGCTTGTCCAGCCACGCCTCAATCCTGTCGTCGGTCACCTTCAGCCGAAGTTTGTACCACTGGCCGTTGGTGAAAGCCATATAGCTGGTCGTCTCATTCTCAGACGCATCCATACCGTCCAGACTGGAGAGACCACAGACGCCACCGCCCCATCCACCCAGAATCAGACTGCAACTACTTTTCTTCACCGGAAACGTCAGACCAACAAAGAAGTCGCTGCCGGCGGCTCGCTGCGCTTCGAACTCGATCTCGTAGTTGGACGACGGCAGGTCTTTTCGCGACGAGGTAATGCCTGACAGGTCAACGCCCTGAGTGATCACGACGTTGCCTTTTTCCAGATAGACCTCGCCTTCACCGCCAAAATTGGTCGACTTCCAGCCATCCAGATTCTTTCCGTTGAACAGCGGAGTCCAGCCGTCCTTGTCTGGTTTTGGCGAGGTGGCCTGGACCACTGGATTCTTTTTGTCGTCTGCCGCATGCGCAGACTGACGCCAATCACATGATCCGGCGACGATCAGCACCGACATCGTGAGGACATGGATTCCGTTGGTTCGGGAGCCGTTTTTCCGAGGAAGACTCAGCAGAAATTTGCACATTGGAAAGACCTTTCAGCATGGGCATCCTTCAGTATACAGGAATCGAAGGAGACGGAAACCCACGCCAGCACTCAGGCAAAAACGGTCAGGGATGCGCCGCAGAACGCCGCCTGTTTGCAAAAGAATGTCCCAACCGGCAACAACGGACGGAGATCGCACGAGTCTTTCGGACCGGCAAATTCGGCTTGAATTTGTTTCGGAATCAGCCTCAGGAAAGAGTTCGGGTTCTGACGATAATTCTGACGATCGCAATTGAAGGGGATCTTGCGCGATTTCGAGCGAGAGCCTGAGAGTATCTTTTTGCGGCCATTCCAATGAGCGACAGACAGTCCCGTTCGCGCCAACGGACGCAATACAGATTGATGGTTCAGCAACATATTCAAACCGTAGGCCAGCCACGAGTCCTCTCAGTCAGGGTTTTGCGCTGCGTTCTATGCACCGCTTCCGGACTGCTGATCCTTGCCCTATCGGGGTGCGCGGCCCTCTTTCCTTTGCGCGGATATTCGGCCCGGCAAATGCCTTGCGAATTTACGGCACCAGATCGGTCCGCCAAGCGAACCATCGATCTGTCCGTTCTCCGGCAGGATCCGCCACCGGAACACCTTGTTGACGGTGGCGACATTCTCGGAATCTACATCGAAGGCGTGCTGGGAAATGCTGACACACCACCGCCTGTGTACCTGCCAAACGACCCGAACATCGATCCGTCTGTGGGATACCCCATCCGGGTCGACATGGATGGTACAATTTCGCTGCCCATGCTCGAACCAATGCCAGTTCGCGGGCTGACAATCACACGAGTGCGACAGATCATTCGCCACGCGTATACGCATGGAGATCAGGCAGTCCTGCAGCCGGGACATGACCATATTCATGTGACCCTGCAAAAACCTCGCACCCACCGTATCATCGTAATTCGCGAAGAGTCGGGGAATGAACAGGGTAATCGCGGCCCGGCAAACGCGGTCAATTTCGAAACTGACAAACGTGGTACGGGACGTGTTGTCTACCTTCCGGCTCATCGGAATGACGTGTTGAACGCACTCACGTTGACTGGCGGCCTTCCGGGTCTTGATGCAGACAACGTCATCTACATCATTCGCGGGCAGAAGGTTCAAGCCAACCCGCAAGACCAAACCTTTGAGCCACAAGCGGCCTCCGGTGTCCGGCAACAGCGAAGACAGACGCCAACAACGGCTTCACGGATCAGTACCGAAGTATCGGGTGACGGCTTGAAACTTGCTGCAGCACCAACAATTCCGGCTCATGCAACATCGTATCGAGGCCATTCCGTGACACCGGTTGTCTGGGAACAATACACGTCGACTGCCCCACTCACACCCGACGAACTCCAACTTCAGCCGCAGTACGCCAGGACGCTGGATTCAACGATTTCTCAACACGTGGGGCAGCACAACAACGTGGCCCTCGCGCCGAATGAAGCTCCACAAGTTCAAAGCCAGACAGTGGATTGGGCACGCCACAACGACGAATTCGTATCGTGGGGACCGCCGGAAAACATTATTCGGATCCCACTTAAAGTGTATCCAGGGGAGCAACGCACATTTCAGCCGGAGGATATCATTCTCCATGACGGTGATATCGTGCTGGTCGAAAACCGCGTGACCGAGTTCTTCTACACGGCGGGGCTGTTGGGCGGTGGACAGCTGGCACTGCCACGGGACTACGACATCGGCATTATGGATGCCATCGCTCTGGCAGAGGCTCAGAATCGGCAAAATCTGTCAACGACTGCCATTGGCGGTGCTTCCGTTCTTAACCAGGACGTGACGGTCGGGGCCAGCAGAGTCATCGTTCAGCGCAAGATGCCGGGCGGTTCATTTCTACCGGTTGAGATCAATCTCTACGACGTCATGAAGAACCCGGGCGAGCAGATTTTGATTCGCCCGGAAGATCGCATTATTCTGCGATACACGCGTACGGAAGCATTCCTTGCCTTCTTCGAACGCTTCTTCATTGACGGCTTTGTCAACGGGGCCGCCTTTTCGATTTGGAATCGGAATTGAGGGATTCACGTCTTCCCGCTGGTCCTGCCGGCTGAACTCCGCCTGCGTTTTTCAACGTCGGCCGAAGTAATCCGGGCAATCGTCTCAAACGGACCGCAAACTCCTGCATGCCCCATTTTCCGGGGTAGCGTTCACGAAAAGAATCCCCGGATTGTGCAGCAGTCTGTGTGCGCCCATCGGTATGGGTGTATCGCACTCCCGGAGAAACGCTCCATCGGGCAATTTTCTGCCATGAACGCACCACAATCTGACAATCAAGATGCTCTTCGACTCCTGCAGGCCGTCCAGGCATTACCCGGGATTCTGAAGCGACATCAGAAACGCATGGCCTGTTTCTTTTGTGGCGCGATGGCCATCGTCGTGCTGGGCCTTGTTCTCTGTCCTCGGAAATACGTTTCCGAAGCAAAGCTGTTCGTGCGTGTCGGGCGTCAAAACATTGGCCTTGACCCGACGGCGACAACCGGACAGACGATTGCCGTCCATGAAACGCGAGAAAACGAGATCACATCCATACTGGATATCCTTCAAAGCCGCATCGTTCTGCAGGGCGTTGTTGATAAGCTCGGCACAGATCTGATTCTTAACGGAAGTGCGCCCCAGGATTCGCCCAACACATCAGCCTTAAGTGAAACACAGGCGGCAGGCGAGCAATCGTCACTCAGGTATGAGAAGGCCATTGCTCACCTGAACAGCACTATCAGCACGGACCGGACGAAGAAATCAAATGTGCTGGGGATCAGCTACACGGACCGTTCACCTCAGCTCGCACAGAGGATTCTTCAGGCGTTTGTCGAGGAGTTCCAGACTGTGCATATCGGCGCAAACAGAACCACCGGTTCCGCCGTGTTTTTTGAGGAACAGTCACGTCTGCTTCGAAAACAGTTCGAAGACGCGTCACGGGAACTCAACGAAGGAAAAAACTCGATCAACGCTGTCTCTGTCGAACAACGACAATTGACACTGCAAAACCAACTGAGCACGATCGAGGCAGATATGTTGGCGACCGAGGCAGACTATGCTGCGACGCAGGCCGCAATTCGCGGCCTGACGCAGGCACTTGCCAGTCTGCCGGAAAAAACACTGACTCAGGAAGTCACCGGATTTCCGGACGATGCTGTCGGCACGACCCGCAAACGACTATACGAACTGGAACTGCGGGAACAGGAACTACTGACGCGATTCACGGAAAAGCACCCCGTCGTTGTTGCCGTTCGACGACAAGCTGACGCAGCCCGCATCATTCTGGAAGACAGGGCGACGACCGGAAGTCAGGCAACAAACTCTGATAATCCCGCATATCAACAACTGCACCTGAATCAACTCGAAAAACAGTCGCTGGCCGTGGGGCTCAGCGCGAAACTCGCAACTTTGAAGAATCAATATGCGGAGGCCCAGCAGCAGTTACGGACACTCAATGCTCAGGAAATATCTATTGTTGAAATGCAGCAACGCGTGGATCTGTATCGCGACAAATTTACCGCTTACTCTGAAAAACACGAACAGTCGCGAATTGACCAGGCATTGGAAACAGAACGATTCTCCAATGTGAAAGTTGTCCAACCTTCAACACTTGTTGCCAAGCCCGTTAGTCCCAGAAAGACACTGACTCTGATTGCCGGATTCCTGTTTGCTTCGGTCGGAGCAGTCGTCCTGGCCTTTCTTTCAGAGACTCTGGACGTGTTACGCCATCCCGAAGCAGCCGTGGCACAGTCGTCGGACTCAGATTCCAACAACCCCCAGCATGCACCAGAGAACGTTACACATGCTATTGCAGAAGCCGAACGACTTGTCGAACAAGTCCAGTATTGAGCCGCTTGCGACGGACGTCGGATTTGTCCATGACCGACTGGCCTTCACTTCCATCCTGCGACTTGAGCGAATGCGTTCAGACAGGAGCGGGACGGTGTTCTCGCTTTCGGTTTTCAGCTTTAAAAGTGAACTGAACTGCGATCAGTTCCTGGCCCATCTTGTCGGTCGTCGACGCGCTACTGACCACATTGGGCGGATGGGCCGCGGGAAAATCGGCGTCATCCTGTGGGACACATCGAGTGAAGGAGCGTGGAATTTCGCAGATAAGACCATTGGCGCCATAGGTGATGTTTTCGTCGGCAAATGCGAAATCTACATCTATCCCACGAAGCGGCAACCAAACGGCTACGAGGCGGAACAAGGAGATTACAGTCCATTGGACGCCGGACCGGTTTGCGACTCCGCGGTCAGATCGGGCCACGGGCAACATTCCGGGGCTGCCACCACAGCGACTCGGACAATTTCCCGGACGGACCTCAAATCTGCCGTGCTGGCTGAGCACAGTCTTGCCTTGACGGAAGAATTGATCCAACTGCTGATGGACGATAATGAAAGACTGCCGGGGAAGTCACCGAACGTGCAGCCCATGGAACCTCTGTTCACGCAGCCCCTTCCGCTCTGGAAACGGACGGTCGACGTTGCCGGAGCAACGTGTGGCCTGATCTTCCTCTCTCCGTTGTTCGTCGTCGTGGCGGCTTTCATCAAACTCACGTCGGCCGGGCCGTTAATCTTCAGCCAGCGCCGAAGTGGTCGAGCCGGGATTCCGTTCACAATGTATAAATTCCGTTCGATGGTGGCTGATGCCGAGGAACGAAAGAAGGAACTGGCCGAGAACAACGAACAGGATGGGCCAGCCTTCAAGATAGAGTCAGATCCAAGAATTACGTCGATTGGACGCATCATTCGTAAAACCAGTATTGATGAGCTGCCACAGTTGTGGAATGTGTTGCGTGGTGAGATGTCACTGGTGGGACCACGTCCCCTTCCCTGCGAGGAAACTGAAGCCTGCGAAGCCTGGCAGAAACGAAGGCTGGAAGTAACGCCCGGACTGACCTGCATCTGGCAGGTGCAGGACGAACGCACGAAAATACCGTTCGCGGACTGGGCTCGGATGGACATTCGCTACATCGGTTCGCGAACACTCGGGAACGATGTCTCTTTAATCCTGAAGACCATCCGCAGTATCTTTGGGCGCAAGGGCTCTTAGAGCAATTTACCTTTTCTCGTGAACATCCCGGTTTCTCAGGCCGGAAGGCGTCCATCGCGGCCACGAATCAGCGTAATGCGCTGCAGCCGCTGACGGATTGACCGGATCGCCTGACTGACGGTCGCAGCAACAGGAAATGTGTTGTTCTGCATGATGTCGGCAGTCCCGGCCAGCATAGCCCCGTGCTGACGATAGCGCGCCTCGCAAACCACTCCAATCGACACGACCCGATTGGTTGACTCAGACGATTCATGACACCGGGATTAATCGGTGCCTGATGACGTCTGCTGGAATCCCGTGCGGGTTTTTGACCTACGTTTCAGGCACGGATCGCTTCGAAAAGCGAGTCAGGCATTCCCCGCTCAACAGATTCCCAAGCCGTGTCTACAGCAGCCATTGCATTCCCAGTCAGCACGACACAGACCCGGCAGCATTCGCCACTCTGGTTGCCGATCGCTGTCGCGTGCACGTTGATGGCGCTGACATTCTCAATCAATGACGATGTCCCCGGTGGGGCCAGTCTGAATGCACTGCTTTCCAAAGTGAAATATGGTGCCAGGCTGGTGGCGATTCCCGTACTGGCCTGGATCTGCGTCCGTCAATGTCAATCTCAGAAATCCGCATGTGGCCTGGGCGCCTATGTGCCGTTTTCCTGCTTTGTCGGATGGGCCATCCTTTCGACAGTCTGGTCACCGTTAACAACGTTCACCTTTGCACAGGCAGGCAGCCTGCTGACACTATGCCTTCTTTCATGCACGTTTGCAGTATTGTGTCGCACTCACCAGGACGCAGCGACGTTGATGCGAGCGCTGTGCACTGCACTCTTCTTGATTTCGACGGTATTGCTGCTGCTGAAGTTCCTGGTGCCACCGCTCGCCGTAATGACACGAGACGGCACCGGGCTGTTTCACGCCACCAATACGGCATGCACAGCAGCATTGGGCCTGGTCCTGCTGGTTGCTTCGCACATTCTCTGGCCCTCCGCCTGGTCACGGCGCCTGCTGTTGCCCGCAATACTTACCCACGTCCTTGTTCTGTTCCTGTCGGCAAATCGATTGTCCGTTGGACTCACACTGCTGATCATGGGCAGTCTTTTTGCGCGACATGTACGGCCCTTTTACGCACTTCTTTGGGTGTTCTGCGGCTGTTGTTCCGGCGCGCTCTATTTGGCGGTCGATCCGGGATTTGAAGCCATCCATGCTTCACAGGATGCAATGACCTCTTATGCGAGACGGGGCCAGAGTGCTGATGACATGTCTGCATTTTCAGGGCGAGAGGAAATGTGGCAAGTGATGTGGGAATCATTCCGCGACTCACCATGGATCGGGCACGGATACTTCGTCACATCTCGCACCGGAGAACTGACGGTCTGGTTCAAGGAAGGAAACTGGACAGCACATAACACACTGCTTCAGGTGCTTGTCTCCACTGGAATCGTGGGAACGACACTCTTCGTCTGCGGCATCATTGTGCTTTTTGCTGTCGCGTTTTGGCGCAACACGCTTCGTTTCGAGACGCCAGGGATATCAAAGCTACTGGTCGTCATTTTCTTTTGGTTTTTCTGCTGGGGAATACTGAACGAATCGATTGCGGGACCATTACAGCCTGAATCAGTGGTTTTCTTCAGCATCCTCGGGATGGCGCTTGGACGCGGAGCTGCAGCTGCAAACACGCCCCGAAACGACATGATCACTCACCTGTTTGGAAGCGGTACGACGCTGCGTGATTTATGAAAATTCTTGTGTGCCACAATTTCTATCAGCAACCCGGCGGCGAAGACCAGGTCTTCGACGACGAATGCGCGCTGCTGGAATCTCGTGGGCACGAAGTTGTTCGATTCACGATGCATAACGACCAGCTCGACGGAATGAGCAGAGTCGAAATGGTGAAGAAGACAATCTGGAACAGTACAGTCGAGCAGGACCTGATCGCACTCATCCAGCGTGAACTTCCGGATGTCATGCATTGCCACAACACGTTCCCGCTGATTTCACCCTCTGCGTACTACGCCGCACAAAGCCAGGGCGTCGCGGTTGTGCAGACGCTGCATAACTATCGGCTTCTGTGCCCCGGCGCGACTTTGCTGCGTGATGGCAAGGTCTGCGAAAAGTGCATTGGAAAACGCCTGGCGCTGCCTGCCATTCGGCATGCCTGTTATCGAAACAACCGAGCTGCCACGACCGCAACCACAGCGATGCTGGCCGTGCATCATCAGAAAAATACGTGGACCGATGTAATCGATCGCTACATCGCGTTGACGGACTTCTCCCGGCAGAAATTCATTGAAGGTGGATTTCCTGCCGAACGCATTTGCCTGAAGCCCAATCTGGTCCAGCCTGATCCAGGTGTGGGACAACACGACGGACACTACGCCGTATTCGCTGGACGTCTGTCGCCCGAAAAGGGAGTCGAAACGCTGCTTCAGACGTGGGAGCATCTGGAGGCTGAGATCCCGCTGAAAATCCTCGGCGATGGTCCCATGGCCGAACAGGTTCAGCAGGCTGCTGAACGCGACGCCCGCATTGAATGGCTTGGACGCGTCGACATTGATGAGGTGGCTCACGTTATTGGCCACGCAAACGTGCTGGTGATGCCGTCGGTCTGTTACGAAACATTTGGTCGCACGATGATTGAAGCTTTTGCCGCCGGAACGCCTGTGATCGCATCCCGGATGGGGGCGATGGAGGAACTCGTTGACGAAGGTCAGACCGGTTTTCTGTTCCAGCCGGACAACGCCAAAGATCTTGCCGAAAAGTTGCGGCAACTGTGGCAGCAACCCGACGTGCAGCAGCAAATGCGGCAGGCTGCTCGTGAAGAGTACGACAACCAATACACAGCGGAACCCAACTATCAGCGACTTATTGAAATCTACGAAGCAGCAATGGCAACAAGAGGTCGGCCGGCTTCCGCGCGCGACCTCGTCACTGTTTAGGAAACACTCATGTCAATCTGCCTGAATTCTGAAACTGAATCTCCGCCGGATGCGGTCGCACCGTCGGCAATCTCAACATCTTGTTGGCCTGAGAAGCTGAATATCTTCGGTGTTGGTGTCACTCCGACAACATACGAAGAAGCAACGGATCTGATCATCGAGGCAGGCAGGCATCGTGAGCAGAAACTGGTTTCCTGCTACGCCGTCCACGCACTCATTTCATTCTGCAGTGAGCCCCATTTGCGCGACGTTGGCAATGATTTCGACCTGATCACCCCGGACGGGCAGCCGGTGCGGTGGGCCTTGAACCTGCTGCACGGAACCGGCCTGGAAGATCGCGTCTACGGCCCGGGTCTGATGCTGCACATATGCCGTCAGGCGGCTGCAGAAAATGTTCCCATTTACCTCTACGGTGGCAGCTCCGAAGTCGCGGACACGCTGCACCAGAACCTGGAAGAAATGTTGCCGGGGCTGAAGATCGCCGGCTACGAATCGCCGCCATTCCGAGCTCTCACGCCGGAAGAAGATCAGGCCGTAATCGATCAAATCAACAACAGCGGTGCCGGCATCGTCTTTATTGGCCTGGGCTGCCCGAAGCAGGATCTGTTCGCTCACCAGCACAAACACAGCATTAAAGCCGTTCAGGTATGCGTCGGAGCCGCCTTTGATTTCCACGCCGGAATGAAATCGACGGCTCCTGCATGGATGCAGAAACGAGGTTTGGAATGGTTCTTCCGTTTGACTCAGGAACCAAAGCGTCTGTGGCATCGATACCTCGTAACAAACACCAGCTTTGTCGTTCGTCTGGTCTGTTCACTGTTGAATGTGCCACAGGTCATTCGACAACGAGCCAAACAGGTCAGACGCCGCAACGCGAAGCATTGAAACAAGAAGCCGTCGGTACGGTTTCCGACGAATATCGAAGTGTTCTTTCGGGTCGGCACAGGACGTCGCAATGAAGTCTATCTTTCTCTACTGGAGAATCTCACATGAACAACGATCTCATCGTAGTCGCCGGTGGCGGCGGATTTATTGGCGGCCACCTTGTTGAGCACTTCGTCAATCAGGGCTACACCAATGTTCGCTCGGTTGACATCAAGCCACTGGATCAGTGGTACAAGGTTTCCGAGGTTGCCGACAACGTCGTCGCCGATCTGAAAGACAAAGCGAACTGCGCCACAGCGTGCCGGGGCGCGTCACAGGTCTACAATCTGGCCGCAGACATGGGCGGAATGGGCTTCATTGAAAACAATAAAGCTCTGTGCATGCTGTCTGTCCTGACCAACACGCACCTGCTGCAGGCGGCCAACGATGCGGGCGTCGAACGATTCTTCTATGCCAGTTCTGCCTGTGTGTACAACGCGGACAAACAGGTGAATGAAGACGTCGTCCCTCTGCGTGAAGCGGATGCTTATCCAGCCATGCCGGAAGACGGCTACGGATGGGAAAAGCTGTTCTCGGAACGCATGTGTCGTCACTTCCGGGAAGACTTCGGCCTGGTCACTCGCGTGGCTCGGTTCCACAACGTCTACGGCCCGTTTGGAACGTGGGATGGTGGCCGAGAGAAGGCTCCGGCTGCGATCTGCCGCAAGATCATTGAAGCAAAAACCACTGGCGGCCACGAAGTCGAAGTCTGGGGCGACGGTCGCCAGACTCGCAGCTTCATGTACATCGACGACTGCATCAAAGGCATCGTGGACATTATGCACAGTGATATCGAAGAGCCGATCAATCTTGGTTCCAGCGAGGTCACAACGATCAACGGCCTTGTTGATCTGGTCGCAGAAATCGCCGGCATTGATGTCCCCAGACAACACAACCTGGACGCTCCCAAGGGCGTCAATGGTCGCAACAGTGACAACACAAAGATTCAGCAGTACCTGGATTGGGAACCAGGCATCCGTCTGAAGGACGGCATGCGAAAGACGTTTGACTGGATCGCTGAAGAGTACGCCCTTGCACACGAAACGGAACCCGTGGCTTCGGTTTAGTGCATGGCTCAAACTGAAAGACGCCCTGGTCCCATGATGGGCAGAGGGCGTCAGTTTTTCCACAGCCAGGATCGGACACCATATCCGACCGTGTACGCAAAGACGACATGATCAGCATCGCCTCCCCAAAACTCAGCATTGGCATACCAGTCTACAACGCCGCACGCTACCTGCGCCAGGCATTGGATTCGTTGCTTGCGCAAACGTACGAAGACTTTGAGTTGATCATATCGGACAACGCTTCTGACGATGCCACGGAAGCGATCTGTCGAGAATACGTCAGTCGTGATAATCGAGTAAAATACCACAGACACGACTCAAATCGCGGTGCGATCTGGAACTGCAATCACACAGTGCAGCTGGCGCAGGGGGAATACTTCAAGTGGGCCGCCTACGACGACCTGCACCACGAAACCTTCCTGCAAAAGTGCGTCGAAATCCTGGACGCACAGCCAGACGTCGTCTGGTGCCATTCACTCACCAGTCACATCGACGCGACGGGAAACACCATCCCGGGAAGTGAAGACCCAAACATTCCCGATGAACAGCACGCTCACAGTCTGCTGTTCACAGAAAACGGACTTCCACAGCAAACGCGAGCGTCAGCGACAGTATCTGAGCGGTTCACGGGCGTGCTGATGGGGACGACATGGTGTGCCGACAGTTTCGGCCTGATTCGCACGGAAACGCTCAGAAAGACAAGGCTACTGCTGCCCTGTTATGGCTCCGAAAAAGTTCTGTTTGGCGAGCTAAGTCTGCTGGGCAAATATGCAGAAATCCCGGAGGTTCTGTTTCTGGAACGTATCCACGCAGAAGCATCAGCCTCACTCCGAACAGCGTCCGCACAACAGGGATTCGTCCTGGGGACTCAGCGCCGCCGCCGATTCACATCAACGCGGTGGAACCTGCTGGCCGGACACTTTGGCGCGATATGTCGCGCACCGGTTTCCTTCGCGCAGAAAACAAAGTGTTTCACGACGTTGTTTCGCTATGTGTGCCAGTTTCGGAAGTGGAAAAGGGTGCTCGGACAGATGGTACTTCGCGTTGGGGTGGGGGCCGAGAAACGCACACAGCATGAGATCTCGCAGACGTCGCCACAACCGGTAAATACAACATCAACGATATGACTGCAAACGTC
>LWDU01035271.1_pt1 | contig 19335 bp, 29 predicted proteins | sample 727161 | NCBI WGS metagenome assembly LWDU01 (sample SAMN04566230, study PRJNA314399) | hydrothermal vent metagenome | isolation source: deep sea hydrothermal plume seawater | place: Mexico: Gulf of California, Guaymas Basin | collected 2004-07-11
ACCGGATCAAGTCTATTATGAGACTGCGGCACTAAAGGCCGCGTAACCATGGAAAGCACTTATAGCGCTGTCCAATTCTTGGGGTCCATTAGTGTATCAGCCTGTCGCCGAAAAGCATTACCCCGTCGTGAGACCCCGTTTGGGCATCAAAGATGTGACAAAAATTGTCACATTCTGACGTCAATCAATCACGGGAATCGCGTAGCTGACGTGCAGTGTCATGGTTGGTGATGTTTTGGAGGATGAATGGTCGAATATGCACTCATTGTTATTGGCACGGCAATTGCTCTAACTACCCCACGGACTCGAAAGATAGTTCTGAAAATATGTTTGCCAAATTAAATTACTGGAGTTTTAAATGAACAACAAGCTGCAACAAGGTTTTACCTTGATCGAATTGATGATCGTAGTAGCGATTATCGGTATCCTTGCCGCGGTTGCCTTGCCTGCCTATCAGGACTATATCAAGACAGCCAACATGACAAAGGTTAACGCACAGTATGAGAATGCTATTAGAACGGCGCGTGCGACTTATGTTAAGGGCAATACTCAAATCGCATTGGGACTTGCCTCCACTGTACCTACTGACGGTCCCGGTTGGATTGCACTGTTTAATCCACAGGGTGTACTTGCACCTGGTGGTGATCCTGCTTACGCGGCAACACACGATGACACCAAGGGTACAATCGGTGTGACAGGTAACAGTGTTTCCACTAATATTGTTCGCCCTGCATACCAGGATTACACAACTGTAGTTACTTCAGCTGTTGTAGCCGCCGACGAAGCGTAATCGTTATCCTGATCTAATCAGGTTTTGAAACAAGGAAACCGACCAGGGTCAACCTCGTCGGTTTTTTTGTGTCCGTCGACTTTGTCTGTGGCGGTACTTCTTTTGAAGATTAGTACAGGAAGATCAGTAAAAGAAGATCAGATAAATTATCCAAAGGTCATATAAGATGAAACATGTAGAAGTCGGAGGAATGTCAATGTGCGAAGACCTTCATCACGAAAGTAAACAGTCGCTTCAGCCACATAACAAGCAGTGGAAACAGGCAGGGGTGAGTCTGATTGAATTGATGGTCGTGGTCTCGGTTATGGGCATCTTGATGATGTTTAGCGTACCCTTTTACAACGACTATATTGCCACGGCAGAAATATCAGCGATAAACAACAACATGACCACGATTATTCTATTTGAAGAAGAGGCCCGCATGAGTACCGGTGCTTACGTGGAGGGAGAGTATGATCCTGCTGACCCCGATAACGCTGACGGACTTAAAATAAAGATTGGATGGGACCCGCGGAGCTCAGTTGATGGCGTCACTTACGTTGTGAGCGCTGCTTCGGCAAATGGTTTTACTCTTTCGGCAAAAGACTCCGGTGGAGCAGAAGTGCACTCGAGAACCTATACGCGATAACCAGCCTCCTAGTATACCGCCTGACCCTCCAGCCTGGGGTCTGACAGGCGTTTGTCTACCAGAAACGTCTTGTCCGTCAGACTATTGAGAAACTGAATCAATTCCCCCTGTTCCACATTAGACAGAGAGAACCCCTGCAGGCCATGCTCTGGTGCCGGACCACTGGCGTAATGAGCAATCACATTCTCGAGATCTGCAAACCTGCCGTCGTGCATATAGGGTGAAGTCACCGCTATATTTCTAAGACTTGGCGCTCTAAAAGCCTGTTGCTCCCTGCTCGTTCCGGTGACGTGGAACTGGGCCTTTGATTCGCTGGTTTTCGGGCTGGCGGGCAGAAAATGGAATTCATTGTTAAATCCGATTCCGCCGTGGCAGCTTCCACAGGCCAGGCGCGCAGAGAAAAACAGATTCATACCGCGGATGATTGTAGCGTCGGGACGTACGTCGGCAAACACCCACGCATCATAAGTTGACTGGCCTGAAATCAGGGTCCGTTCAAAACTGGCAATAGCCTTGATGATGTTTGACCAGCTTACCGGGTCGGCGTCGTCGGGGAACGCCCTATGGAAAGAACTGGTGTAAGTCACATCGTTCATCAGCCTGGACAGAATGCGTTGTTTCGCCAGGCTGGCGCCCATCTCGACTGGTGTTTCGCTAAACAGCGGGCGTAGCATCTGTTCTTCAAGATGTTGTCTTCCCGGATTTGTCCAACCAAAACTCAACCGGTACGCCAGGTTGACCAGGGACATTGCACTGCGGTCCAGTGAATCACCGGATTCACCTACCGGGGTTTTTAATCCGTCTGAGAATGCGAGGACCTGTTGATGGCAGGTGGCGCAGGAAACTGTTTCTGTACTCGAGAGGCCCGGATTATAAAACAGCATTCGGCCAAGGTTGACCTTTGCTGCTGTCATCGGATTGTCGCCGGGAACTAACGGTGTTGGAAAGCCGGAAGGTAGTTGCCAGTCATATTGTTCGGCATAAATGGTGACTGAGCCCGCTAACAGTGTCAGCAGGCTCACTAGCCACACTGATGAAGCTATTGCTCGCCGGGTTGCCAATCGGGCGATGGGGCGCCAGTCAGGTCGAGTGTCTGGGCGCTCAATGTGATTCGTTCTACTGCCCAGGATCTGAATTCAGTCAAGGTTGCCAGGTCAATGTCATCATGCGGCGCGTCTAACCAACGCTGTATCGCTGCCATCAGCTGGTCGGCCCGGGGTCGATCCAGGTTCAGCAACTGGATATAGGCGGGTTTAATCTCATCTAACCTACCGAGCGCAAGGTGGGCTTCAGCCCGGTACTCAATGGCAGGTGTGTAGGTGGGTTTAAGCTCAACCGAGAGATTATAGGCCGACAGCGCATCATCAAACTCACCGAGTTGCTTGAGTGCGTAGCCCAGGCTGCCGTGTGCCTGATACAGGCGCGGCTCGTACTTGATTGCGGTACGAAATCGTTTTGCAGCTTTTTGAAATTGTTTGTTGGCCTTTTTATCCAACTTGGCGACTTTTTTTGCATTGCTCTCGGTCGAGGCACGTTCCTGATAGCCCCAGGCCTTGTCCCGATTCTTGAGCCCTGCATTATAGTTCGAAACCGCCATTTCCTGAGGGGTCTTGCGTTTAACGGGCTCGCTGGATCCGCCAACGCTGCCGCCACCGGCTGACCCACCGCCCGCCGCGAAAAGTGAACAAGCGGCAAACAGCAGGCTCATGCTCAGACTGAATCTAAATGTGGTTACACGTGAAATATTCATTTAACCTCCCCTTCCCAATAAGGGCTTGAGTGACTAGATTACGTGTTCAGGCGATTATTTCAAGCTTTGAATGTGTGGAGTGGTAGTTTGCTATGTCTACAGGTATGTCTCTAAACAGGGTAAGAATGATATGTTTGACGCTCCAACCTTTGTAACTCACCTCCAATGCAGTGAGACAGGCAAGCACTACGCTGCAGATCAACTGCACAACCTGTCTGATACGGGTAAGCCATTGCTCGTTAGGTATGACCTGGAGGCCGTTGCACAGCACTTTGATAAAAAGCTGCTGCTGAACCGTCCCCAGGAATTCTGGCGATACCGGGAGCTACTACCGGTACGTGAAACCAGCAACATTGTGCGTCTGGGTGAAATAATTACGCCCTTGTTACCGTCATTTTTCCTGCAGGAAAAACTGCAGATGCAGCAGGTGCTGGTTAAGGACGAGGGGCGCTTGCCCACAGGCTCATTTAAGGCCCGGGGGCTTGCCCTGGCTGTTTCAATGGCGAAAGAACTGGGCGTAACCAAAATGGCCATGCCTACCAACGGTAACGCCGGAGCAGCACTGGCAGCCTACTGCAGCAGGGCCGGTATTGAAAGTTACGTCTTTTGTCCGGATGACACGCCGGAAGTGAATGTGCGTGAAATTGAATTCCAGGGCGCACATACCTGGAAATGCAATGGGCTGATTAATGACTGTGGCCGTGTTGTGGGAGAGGGCGTCGAGCCTATGTCCTGGTTCGATACCTCTACCTTAAAAGAGCCCTACCGAATAGAAGGCAAGAAAACCATGGGCCTGGAACTTGCGGAACAGTTTGGATGGCAACTGCCGGATGTCATATTGTATCCAACCGGCGGCGGCACAGGTTTGATTGGCATGTGGAAAGCCTTTGACGAACTGGAGAAAATTGGCTGGATCGATAGCCGACGACCTCGAATGATCGCGGTACAGTCCAGCGGTTGTGCACCGATTGTAAAAGCTTATGAAGATGGCACTGAACATGCTGAACTGTGGCAGGATGCACATACGTTTGCCGCCGGGATTCGGGTCCCGGCGGCTATTGGCGACTTTCTGATTTTACGGGCAGTGCGGGAGAGCAATGGCTTCGCAACAGCAGTCACCGACGATGAAATTTCCGCCATACAGCATAAATTGGCGGGTACTGAGGGATTGTTGTTGTGTCCGGAAGGTGCTGCCACGGCTGCTGCTCTCGTGAAAGAGGTTGAATCCGGGCGAATAAAACGCAGTGAGAGTGTCGTGTTGTTCAACTGTGCGACAGGCCTGAAATATCCGATGCCGGAATCCAATGCGATTCTGGACATAGCAGAACCTATTGACTACTCGAAGTTTCCCTGAATAACAAAGGATTGATAAGTGCAGTTTTTACTTGAATATGGCTACGTAGTTCTCTTTGTCCTGATTTTTCTCGACCAGGTCGGGTTACCGCTGCCTTCAATTCCGGTCATCCTTGGGGCCGGAGCACTGGCCGGAACGGGCGATATGAATATATACCTGGTGGTGCTAGTTACCGTTGCTGCGTGCCTGCCGATTTTCTCTGGTACCACCTGGGACGAACCCGGGGCGGCAAGGTGCTCACCATCCTTTGCAGCATCTCGCTGGAACCGGACTACTGCGTAAAACGAACAGAAATGTCGTTTGAGAAACTGGGTTCGCTTTCCCTTGTGGTGGCTAAATTTGTCCCGGGTCTGCAAACTATCGCGCCCCCTGTGGCTGGTCTGACGCACATGCCCGCCGTTAAATTTTTAACGCTGGATCTGCTGGGCGCAACAATCTGGGCAGTGGTGGTTGCGGCGATTGGATTCCTGTTTGCAGATGAGCTAACTGCGATGGCGACCACGTTTGCTGAACTGGGAGGCATGGCACTCGTCATTGTACTGGTGCTGCTTGCGGCTTTAATTACGATAAAAATCACCCAGAGACAATTGTTCCTGTCATCACTGCGAACACGGATGATGCAACCACGGGAGGTCGTTGAGAAACTCAAAGCGGGTCAACCGGTCTATATTATCGATCTAAGGCACAGGCTTGATTTCAATGCGTTGCCCTATGCAATACCCAATGCTGTTCGTATACCGATGGAGCATATCGATGATCATTACGAACATATGCCTAAGGATCAGGACATTGTGCTGTATTGCAGCTGACCTAACGAAGCATCCAGCGCCCGTGTGGCGCTGAAGCTGAAGAGAATGGGGATAGAGAGAGTATTCCCCTTGCGCGGTGGAATGGAAGCCTGGATGCAGGAGGGCTTTGAGGTTGACAGCCAGAGATGCGAATTTCAACAGGGTTAGCCCTGATATCAGCCCCAACACAAAAAATACGGCTATCGGTCAACCACCTTATGGGTCAGGCTCATATAGGATCGATTAATAAACCCCATGTTGTCGCCCATTTTCTTATCCCAGTCTTTGGTGACTTTGGCGGCATAAACCTCGTCAAGGGTCGCACCGGCTTCAATTAACACCATCATACGATCGCGAATGATACTTAACATCTCGATATAGTCTGACAGGGCTTGATAGTCGGTAATCGGACCATGGCCGGGAATAACGGTGGTGTCTTCGTTAATCTGCGCCAGCGTCTCCGCACAGAACTTGATAATACCTTCCAGCGTTCCACCATTGCCTGCATCTATAAACGGATACCCGGCGTTGTTGAAAACATCCCCCAGGTGTACTGCGTTTGAGTTTCTGAAAATAATCGCTGTATCACCGGTGGTATGTGCAGGACCGAAATGCAACAGGTCAATGTCTTCGCCATTAAAATGAAAATGCATGGTGTCATCATAGGTAATGGCTGGCCAGGCGTTCTCGGGGTAGGCCTCCTGCATGTAGGACAACCCAACGAGATTAATAAGGTGATCGTTCTTCATCATCTCTCTTGAATTCAACTGTGCCACCACCCACGTCCCGTCCGGCCCGAGTGTAAGGTTGCCTTCAGCATGATCGAAGTGCCAGTGGGTGTTAATAACGAAGTCGACATCCTTGCTTTCATTTGTGGAGAGTTTTCTGGCGAGCTTACCGATTGCCGATTTTATTTTCGGCATCAATTGGGGAAACTGATCGTCAACAATAAGCACGCCGTCGTCTCCTACACTAACGGCGATATTGCCGCCGTTACCGAACAAGACATACAAATTGTCACTCACGGTTTCGGTTGTGATCTCGGCCTTGTCGAAATCCCAGCCGAATGCTTTCGTCAGCGTATCCAGGTCCATTGGCGAGGGGGGTTCAGGGCCGTCGTGGCTGAAACAGAAAAAGCTTGAAACTAACAATACGAGAGCAAACAGATATCTGGTCATCAGGGTTGTTCCTTTATTTTTTTAACAGGATATAGATGGAACAGGGATACGTCTATATGGCAAAGTGATAGGGCAGACAAATAGCCACGAGGTCCAGTATTTATGGCAAAGAAAAGATATATCACAGAAATGGGCATGGGGGTCGATGTTCATGGCAAAAATTATACCGGTGCCGCAGAACGGGCGGTGTTTGATGCAATTCACCACAGCAGTCTGAACTTTTTTAGAGTGCTGGGTAAATCGCCCAATGACATGGTCCTGGACGTGCTGATTGGCGTGCCTGAGCCGGAAAAGGTCGACAAGGCTGTCGTAGAGAAAGCGTTACCCTATGGCGGTGTCACAGTGAAGATTGAAAAAGGTGGCCTGGAAATCCCCAGTGAGGATGGCCAGGATGCCATTGTGATTGCCAATGCCGGGATCATCGTGCAGTTTGAAGAGTGACCGGGCGAGGAAACCTGTCAGGGAGCGCGTTCTGGGCTGAGCCGGGGCCGCTTTCTCCAACTCGTCGATGATATAAACAAAACAATGCCCGAGAGTATCGTGATGACACCCAGCAAGGCAAAACCCCTTAAAAGCCAGGAATTGAAATTATCCCGGTCGATATAATCCATAATGTGAAGGCTCCACAGAAAATCGTAGATCCGCCACTCTGTCGTCCGAATGGCTCTTACCTGACCGCTGTTGGCACCCACCCACAGATTTGCATGGTCCGAGCCCTCCAGCTGTATTTTCCAGGCCGGTAGTTCGCCACCCCGGTATTCGCTACCTGGTTCTACTGCTTCGACCCAGGTCGCCGATTGGACCGGCAAGGTTGTGTTGTTGGCGGCGACTGCGCTGGCTTCGGTCTGCGTCAGTGGTGCTAATTTTTCAGCTGTTTCGGCATGGTAAACCAGCCAGCTATCTTCCACCTTGACCACATACACAGGAGTAGTCAGTCGCTGTTTGATCTGCACCTGATCCAGGCTCACGTTGCTGAGTTCCTTGTGCTCCCTGACCAGGGAACTGGGCGAAACCATCCTGACATGCCCCAGGCGAAAAGCCGCCCGCTTCTCGATCAGATGAGAACCACGAATGTCGTCGATGGGAATAATGGAAAAAAACAAACCCGAACTGGTCCAGATAAGTAACTGGATTGCGGCAACAACCCCCAGCCACCGATGTGTTTTTCTAATCAACAATTTGTTCATCACGAGAGCATAACCCATTGCATATGCTGATAGAATGCACTCACAAAACAAGGGACGATAAGTGCTGCAGATTTCTAACATGGTTGTTATCCGGGATGAGGAGATAGATCTCTCAGCGATTCGTGCCCAGGGTGCAGGCGGCCAGAATGTCAACAAGGTGTCTTCTGCGATTCATTTACGATTTGATATTCGAGCATCATCACTGCCGGACTTTTACAAAGAAAGATTATTGCGTTTACGTGACCAGCGGATTACGAAAGACGGTGTCATCGTTATCAAAGCGCAAAAATTTCGTACCCAGGAGAAAAACCGCGACGACGCGTTAGACCGGTTACAGAAACTGGTGCACAGTGTCTCGTTAGTGCGCAAGGTCCGTAGACAAACCAAACCAACGAAGGGATCCCAGAAACGCCGGATGGACAGCAAGACAAAAAGAGGCAGGACCAAGGCGATGCGTGGTAAGGTTTCCCGGGATAGCTAGCGAATAAATAAGATCAAGATCAAGGGCAATAACAATAACAATAAAGGAGCAAAAGTCATGTTTGTGAAATCTCTCACAGCCTACGTTTGTGTCATTATCGGAGCCTGTGGCATTTCTTCATCAAGTTATGCCGAGCACCATATCAAACCCGCCTTGAAACTCTACGTCTTCGATTGCGGCATGCTCACATTCCCCAACGTCGACATGTTTTCCATTAGCAATGACGAAACCGATGTCAGGGAACTGATCGTACCCTGTTACATCATCGAACATGAGAAGGGCCGACTGCTCTGGGATGGCGGTCTGCCATCAAGCGTTGCGGATCACGAAGGTTACGATGAGGGCGGCCAGAGACTGGACCAAACCTTTGCCGAGCAGATTTGGACATGGGCTCCTTCGACTATGTTGCATTCTCACATATGCACTACGACCACTGCGGCATTGCCAACGAGGTGACTGGTGCCACCCTGCTGATTCAAAAACCGGAATACGAAGCCGCTTTCGCCGACAAGATCACCATCGAGTTTTTTCAGCCCGAGCTCTACAACAACCTGAAAAACGAAAAAGTAAAAATTATCGAAGGCAATCATGATGTCTTTGGCGACGGCAGTGTGGTGATCGTTTCTGCCTACGGCCACACTCCCGGCCACCAGGTCCTGTTCATCGACCTGCCGAAATACGGACCACTGGTACTATCGGGAGACCTCTACCATTTCCGGATCAGTCGCCGGGAGAAGCGTGTGCCACAGTTTAATTTTGATGCGGCGATGACGCTGAAAGCGATGGATAAAGTTGAGAAATTTGTTAAGGACAAGAAGGCGACGTTTTGGATTGAGCATGATTATGCGGGGTTCAAGGAGTTGAAGACGGCGCCGGGGTTTTATGAGTAGGGTGGGGTGTGGGATATTCAAGTGCAGATAATTCTTCTATAATTTGATTAATTGCCGGAATAGCTCAGTTGGTAGAGCAGTTGCTTCGTAAGCAATTGGTCGGAGGTTCGAGTCCTCTTTCCGGCACCATAAACAAAGGGTCCTACCCGGTCACATGGGTGACACTTTTACCGATCACATCGGGTAGTAAAACTCTATTCCGTTCTGTTCCCAAATTGTGATGTTGTCACTCTTTAATCCCATACTTTTTATATTGAGCCTAAATAGTCGATCCATGTATCGATAATCATATTCACCTTCTACAATTAGAAATCCGCTAGGTAGTTGAAGCTACTCAAAACTACTCCCTATTTGCTGTGTCTGGCCTCAGGGGCTCCTTGTACCCGGTCGAATCGATCTGAAGTGAGGCGGCACAAAACTGACGGGCTGTTGAATGCGCAGCGAGCCGCCTTCGATATTCCTGCTTTGGGCTGGACGCGAGCCTCCGGCTTTTCTGCGGCGGAATTCGGCGACCAGCTGATGCTGCTCGTTAACTTCACGGCGAACGAGTTCCGGCACCCGCTCCCCGACCCAGTTAAATATTTCAATCAGCTCAGTTGTCCCGTCTGCCGGGTCGCTCGCGACCACGACTCTTATTGTACAGGTGCCGATAGCAGCCTTAGCGGATAGGAGCTGCGCTTCAAAAACACCTTCGTTACCGGCTGGGAAGTGCCACTGCGTCTCTGTTTGTTCAGCTGATCAATGTGCAAAGCTCTCTTACTCACTCGGATAGCTGCGTCTGAATCCCCGGAGCTGGCTTCTACTCTCGCGAGTCCGTAGAGTATTGGTATGAGTTGGGTCTCAAATCCGCTGCAAGGGGTTCAGTCTCCAAGGTAGTGGCAGGGTTATCCTCATCCACATCAATCATTGCTGCGGGAGGAAAACTTCGTACAGCATCATCAACCAGAACACAAAACACTCGATCAGACTTACCAAGTCGTTTGAACTGTCTGATCTCCTCATTCACCCAATATGATTCAACCGCGTTCGGCGAGCAGATAACGATGAGGTTCTCTGAGTCTTCCAAAGCTTTCTTGATAGTAATGGACAAGTCACCAGAGGTTGTCAGTTCATCTCTATCTCGAAAAATGGGGACCAATCGGTTGGATTGGAGAGAAAGTTCTTCGACGATATGTTTTGGAACCCTATAGGATTCAATACTCATCAATACGCAGACTCATTTAACGACAGACTTATAGAAATGTACTGGTTGAAAACAGTTGGCTTGGTCAACAATGTCCGGGCCGCAAAGGACCGCCACAGGAGTGGCCTATGATTGTGCTGTCATTGGAATCGATTGAGGGAAAGGTTATAAACTCACGATTCCAACTCACCGTTTGGAAAGCGAGGTAACGATAATCTCTTACTAATCACTATTATCGATAGACCTATTTTTATCTTCCGCCAAAGGATTTTGATCGACTTGATCTTCTTCAGTACCCTTACCCATTTTTCTCAAGCGTTTTTCTTCCTTTTTTTTCTTTTTCGCAATCTCTTTCTGCCGTTTCTCGAACGCGTAGTTAGTTTTTGCCATTAAAATTCTCTCGGATTAATTTAAAGGTGGATAATACTCGAATCAAACATATATCGCTGACGACCATCGTTTCGCCGCATATTTTCACGACCTTCTTGTGCTCTGACAACATAATATCTTCGATTTGCACCATCAAGAGGTCTATATTTTCGTCGCGGATTGAGCGGTGGGGCGCCAGATGAGACTCGCCCGCAGTGCTGCCCAGCGGGCATTAGAGCTCGATGATTCACTTTCGCAGGTTCATGTTGAAGTAGGCTACGTCGCCCATCACATGGATTGGGATTGGAAGGTTGCCGAGACTGCGTTCAGGCCTGCGATAAAATTAGACGCGAGCAACTCTGAAGCCTGGCACGGTCTTTCGTCGGCATTACTGTCCCAGGGTCGCGTTACCGAGGCTGTCTCAGCAGCGGCCCAGGCGGTCGAACGGGATCCACTGGAACCTAATCATCTCTTCACGTCGTTACGAGCGGGCGCTGTCGACTTATTATGAGGTACTCGAGATCGAACCGGATCATATCAATACACGCATCAATCTTGCTTAGGTTCTGTCGCAGTTGGGTCGTCATGATGAAGCGATCCTGGAGCGGGAAGAGCTTATCAAATGGTTGGGGGGAATCCAGAAAAGAGTCTGTCGTTGGGGTTGCTCCACGCAAATGCCGGAAACACCGAACGGGCTCGTGAAATTCTTGCTCAGTCAACTCCTGTTGGTGATGACGTTAACAGAGCCCGATGGCTGAAAATAACTGGCGATGAAGGTGCGGCTCTCGAAATTCTCGAAAGATTGTTTGACTCCCGCTCCCGAGGACTCCTCTGGTTCAATACGGGGCCCCAAAACGATATTTTCCGTGATGATCCACGCTTTGAAGACCTGATTCGCCGTATGAGCTCAGTTCCTGCGGGTCAGTAAGAATATTGTAGGCAACTTTGAAGGTGCCTGGTACTTTCGAAATGGCAATGGGAAGGTGATCCCGAGGCGACGGGCTATCGGGTAAATCCCTCACGTGAGGGATTTATGGAATCAGGGCTACCAGAGCAATCAGTCGATACTGACAGCGTGCGCGAAGAAATGCCGGTTTACGCTTATGGCTGAGGCGCCACTCAATGCCCCCGAAGACGACCGCATATTAATAGAGTATCAATTCCGTACAGCGAAAGGCTGCGACCCTCTTGCCACTCTCGTCATGGACAACAGCGTCCCAGATTTGTGTTGTTCGCCCCCCATGTAGTAGTGACGCCTCACAGGTAATTATACCATCAGTAACAGCTCGAAGAAGGTTGCAATTCAGATCCACGGTGGTAAACGTTAGCGCCTTGTCAGGGAGATGAGCCAGGCAACCCCAGCCACATGCGGTATCCGCTATCGCAACCATAGTCGCTGCATGACAGCTGGTGTGTGCAGGATTCAAATGATGAGCGGTCACTTGGAGGGAAACAGACAATACCTGATCACCAACACTTGTTAGTTCAATCCCTAATAGATTAGGGAGCGAATCCTGGTACTGTCGATAGTCGTCAATCGCTTTTAACTTAGCTGCCTCGTTCACGAAAAGCGCCTCTCCCTCGATACGTCGGTAGTTCAATGTTATACGAGCTTCTGGAATAAGGACTCCTTCTTTCGACTATGGCGTCCGAAAATGGCTACCCTTGTTTCTTCCGGCCAGTGATCACTCTGGCTTATTTGGCCTGATTCCCATGAAGCCGGATAGTTCTGGTTGCAATGTGCTGTCAATCTCTTCGATAAATGTCTTGGTAAACATTGAGTTATTTTTGTCTATCGCCCGGGCTTCACCGAGCAGGGCGTTTTCGAGCATCGCTTTTGCATAGCCTCGCCTAAGTTGCCACACTTCTGCGTCAAGTATCCCCACATTGTACAGCGTAAATTGTGCTTCCAATCTTTGGAACCATCCTCGCGTGAATCGATGCAACAGGTATTTTTCGTGATTAGACAACGCTTCCGGATCAGACAAACAGCTGAAGATGAGTTCGCTGACCGGACCCCCATCACCCAAGATTTCATTAACTTCAACATAAGAAATATGTGCGTCCCAGACTGCTCTTGCGCTTAGAATTTTGGCCTGATCACGTGTCTGAAATGCCAGGTAGATTAGCGTTCCCATTTTGAGAGAATGCTACTACAAATTAAACACTCAATTCTCGTCTTCGCCGCGCAAGTTGCGACATATTTACCTCGTCGGGCCCATCAGTGACCTGGCAAAATCGTGCCAAATAGAGGTGGCGTCGTACAATATAAATACCACGGCGGGCAAATGGTTTGTCGTCGTACGCCGCAATACGCTCCTTCTAAGCCAACCTCTGCAGGTCGTGTTCCAGTTCATCCTCGAGTGGTTTCAGGTTCTCGGTAATATGGCGCAGATTAAATCGATGCGCCCAATAAGCGATTACCATGAAAAATCCTAATTGAAAGGTGCCCACGAATAATGTCGGACCTGTGGAAATTAAAATCAACACCACACCGATACCTAATGGCGCCAGGATCGAAGTCGCGACTGACCGGTAGAAACGCGATTCAGATTTCACCTTTAACAGTTGCTGCTGTAGTGAAGCGTCCATGGCGAGAGCCTTGTCGCTACCTCCGTTTTGTCTTTGCAGGACAAACAAGCGCACCATCGCTATTGCCAGACAGACCACCCAGGTTAGGACTCCAATGACTGCGAGCATGGGTTTGTCCAGCAGTATCAGGAGATAGTCGAAGGCCAGCATTGCGACAATCGCGATCGCAAATGTCAAATTGCCATAGAGAGTTCTGTTGCGTATTGCCTTGTCTAACGCCTTCATTTTGTTTTCTATCGCATCCATATTCTGCTCCTGTTGATTGTTCTGATTCGCACTTAGGTTATGCTGTTGCCAATGACTTTTTAATTGATCCAGTTCCATTACTATTACTCAATCATCCACATGTTGTTGACGAAAACGATTCTGCATGCGATTAATTCGCACGCTGATCACATTGACGGATTTGCCAATGACTTCGGAAATTTGTCGGTGAGGGATATCATCGAGATAAAGCAGTAGTATCGCGCGATCGATGGTATCGAGACCGTGTAAAAACTGCTCGAGGATATCCATGGAAGCATCAAGATCGCCGTTATGGTGAGGTTCAACAGGCTCCTCCCCGGCCACTAAACTCGGGTTGTTGTAGCGGCCGCGTATAAAGTTAATCGCGGTATTAAGTGCTACCCGATAGACCCAGGTGTCCAGTTGCGAAGTACCTTCGAAGCTTTCGAAACTCTTCCACAGCTGATACAGCATCTCTTGTAGCAGATCTTCACGACTCTGGTGGTCAGCGTAACTACGCGCTATGGCTTTCAAGCGATGCAAGTTCGCTTCCACCATTTCGCTGTAAGATTGTTGCAACTGTACTCCCAAGTACAAAACTCCCCAGCCACTTCTGGTTTTTCGAATTCTATAGAGATTAGTCACATACAAGTACAGGATCTTACAAACACCAGTCACTATATTTTAACTGGTGCTATTTCCTTGATTACCTCTATTCAACAAACGAGTTAGACTCTGGCTTCAACCCGTAAGGACACTACACTCGAAGATGCAAACTGTCTCGCCCGGGGTACTGCATAAACCATTTTTTCTAGTCGCGTTTCCGGTGTTTTTCCTTTCTTTTTTGCTACCCATTTATGGCAAAATACTTGGCGCATCGGCGATGGAGATCGGCGGACTTTTCACGGTGTTTACCGTCTCTTTGATTGTTATTCGACCTTTGGTTGGCGTCGGTCTCGATCGGTATGGACGTCGCTGGTTTTTGATTTCCGCGCTGCTTGTGTATGCGGCCACGAGTCTCATTTTTTCTGTCGCGTCATCTTGAAGCTCTGCTGCTGGCAAGGCTGTTACAAGGCATAGGTGCCTCGTTACTGATAATCACTATTGACACCATCACCACTGACCTCACAACCAAAAATACTCGTGCTGCGGCGATAGGCAGGAACATGGAAATGTATTCCCGGGGAGGCATGGTCGGGATAGTGATCGGCTTCTCTGTGATGACGATACTGGATCAGTCTCTGGGTTGGCAGATTGCATTTGTCAGCTATTCCTCGATGGCATTGCTTGGTGCATTTTTCGCCTACCGACATGTACCTGAGACGGTTAAGAAAAACAGTGGCACCTTTGACTGGCACCCCTGGCGGGGTCTAGAACTTAAACCGCGACTGATTCGGCTCATGCTGGTCGCATTTGTAGCTGGTTTTGCAGATGCCATGATCCGACCAATTTTTCTGATCTATCTGCTGGACAGGTACTCAGTTGACACGATGACCATAGGGATGGTGTTACTGCCAGCGCTGATTGTGTATATGTTGCTGCCTTCCAGGGTCGGTAAGCTCAGCGACCGAATCGGTAAGGCTGAAGTCATGGCCGTTGGATTTCTAATGACAGGATTACTTTATATTACACTTCCGCTATTACCTAACCTGATCTGGTTGGTGGTGCTTTACACGCTGTCGGCGGTTGGCGGTGCTATGGCTGACCCTGCGCGTCAGGCGATGGTCGGAGATTTATCCAATGAGCAGGAACGCGGTAGGATTTATGGACTCTATGAACTGGTGGTGAGTCTTGGCGCATCCATGGGTCCAATCTTTGGAGGTTGGATTTATGACAACGTGGGACAGAGTCTTCCTTTCTTCATTAACGGTATGTTATTGGTTCTGGCGGCTAGTTGGGCTGGCATGACTTTGAGAGAAAAGCGCATCACTGGCAGCTAACGAATCACGTAATGTAAAGGCAAGTTAAAGGGCAGTAAAATGTCTAAATGGAAATATTTTTTCATTCACTGCATCCAAACCAGACTTATCTGCATCTTTATAGATATCATCCAATCATTGTTGAGGATAAACAGATGGAAAACCTGAATTTGGGTATAGGGGCAGGCCTTGCAGCGCTCGCGTTCTGGGGCTTTGTCGGTATTGCTGTCATTGCTGGCGTTTGGGACAATATTCGTAAAAGAGAAGCACAACATGAGACGATACGGCGGCTGATCGAAAGCGGCCAGCCACTGGACCATGAATTAATGGCGAAGCTTTCCCTCGTGGCCAATGGCTCAGAAACGCGACAGGATCAGGCATTGCAGATTACCGGGCTGTGGTTGCTGCCAGTCTCGGTCGGGTTGGGTGTGTTCGGAGTTATACTCGGTTCCTATCAACCAGAAGCCTTCGGGCCTTTGTTAGGCGTCTCGGCGTTGACAGCTTGTATGGCAATTGGCTTTTTAATCTCTGCAAAGGTTGCCGGGCGCTGGTACCCGGCAGAAGACGATTCAGCGAATTAATATTTGTGTTCAAGGCACAGGACCACTACCCGGATTGTCCCGAAACCATGATAGTCACATTGGCTCGTAACGGTGACAGGGATGCATTTTCAGACCTTATTCGTCGCAAACAATCATCGATCCGACACTTGATGAGACGTTGTTGCAATGATGTAACCCTTGCGGATGATCTGGCCCAGCAAGTTTTTTTGCAGGCGTGGCTGAAGATCCATACCTTGAAACAGGCCGTCGCCTTTAGTGCCTGGTTGAAACGCCTGGCCATAACAGTCTGGCTTCAGACTATACGTAAGAAAGACCCGCTATGGCGTGCCGAGGAAGTCGGGGAGGATGAAATTGACCATGTTCTCCACCACTCAACGGTTGTAGATATCGACCTGGATCAGGCCCTGGCAACGCTCCCGGAACATATGCGGTTATGCATCGTCTTGTCTTATCATGAAGGATTAAGCCATCAAGAGATCGCAGAAATTGTGACTATGCCCCTCGGTACCGTCAAATCACATATCAATCGTGGCACGCGGCGTTTGCAACAGATTTTGGCCGTCTACAGCAACAGTACCAGCGAACAAACCGAAACAGGGAGGACCACCCGATGACGAATGACAGGGACCTCGAGAACCAGCAATGGTTGCAAACCTTGTTTACAAAGGCGCAACAGGAGCTGGATGGTGAGACATTTACCATGCAAGTTGTGCAGCAAATGCGTATCCGGAGTTATCGAGTCTACCTGGGGCTGGCATGTGCGGTGTTGATGGTGGCAACGGGCTTGTGGATTCTGGCAATTCCACTGGAAGTCGTACAATTAATCACCCAACTACTCACCACTTCGTTGGTTGACCTGGGTGACACCTGGATTGCCTGGTTATTGTCGCCCATAAACAACATCGCGAGCTTAACCATTCTTTGTGTGAAGGCTTTTCGGGTTGCCCGCAGGAAAATTTCGACCGCCTCCGTGGCATTTTAGGGCCTGAGCTACTAGCCGCCGGATTATTCCTGAGCCTGAACTTCTGTTTCCTTGATAGTCGTTGAAGCATTCGTGGCTGAAACGGCTTTGTTCGCAGGGTTAGCTGCCAACTCTCTATATGCGTTCCGGTAATAGGCTTTGGTTTCTTCGGGCACGTCCCCGGAATAAGCTGGTTCACTCATCCTAAGAACGTATCGACCGTAATCAGCATCGTGTGTGGCTGAGTTTACCAGCACTTTATAGGTTCCTGGATTGAGAATCAGCCGATCAATACTAACATTGGGGCCGTTCTTGCTGTTATCTTCTGCGGCATACAGGGTCGTATAATCTTCGCTGTAGATATGCAGGTAGGAATCAAATTGATTCGAACTGAGACTGATGTTGATTGAATCAACTTTATCTACCTTGTATACAAAGACGTCTACTTTTGAACCATCTCTACCACCTACCAGGTCTTGGAGCGTACAGTCCTCGGCGGAGAGTTTGCCGGTTACCGTATCAAGGCGGATCAATAGTTTTTCGCGACACGCACCATGAGCTGGCACCATTGCCGTCAGGGCCACAAGCAGGATTGTCACTTTGCCGAGTAGATTCATACATCAGAGTATAGCCATCCGGTGACTATATGGAGCAATAGCACCGACAGGCTTCCATTAAATCACGACCAAGTCACCAATTTCACATAGGTTTTGGGCTCAAATTTGGCAAGAAAGAGGCACGAAGTGACAACAAAATGGGAAATGTTAAGTGGCAGGTGGGGTCTTCACATCCGTTGATTTTGCTTTCGAAGCTGCCTTTCTTTTTTTAGCGCGATCTACTTTTGCTTTCGCTGCGGTTTTTTGTTTTACCGTCCAGTCTTTCTCAAAGGCAGCCAGTGCTTTGGCGCGAGCAGCCAGCTTTTTTTCGAAAGGTTTTGCCGCGCTTAGTTTTTCCTGGGCAGTGGTCATGATCTGCCTGGCTTCGCCCAGTGCTTCGCCAAGTAGCGTTGCTGCAGCTTTGGTTTTCTTCAGCTGGTTCTGGGCAGCTTTGGTGCCACTTTTACCGAGTTTGGCAGCATCCCTTGTGACCCTCTTTCGCGCATCATCGAATTTCTTTTTGGATCGCTGATATTTTCTCCTTGCATTATCGTAATCATTATGATGCCTGGATAGATAGCTGTCCTTAACCTTGGATATCTTTGATTGAATTCCATGGAACTGATCTTCCAGTTCTTCCAGCAATTCCTGTGCTTTGTTGTGGGCCATGATGGTTCCCCTGTTTGATTCCTATAGAATAGTGCATTATTTTCCTATTTGCGACCAGGTTGCCAAACCCATATAGACTCCCACCACTGTCGTCATGGAATAGATAATGGCGTTCAGGACATCAGAGATTTTCGCTATTCGATCAATGTCTGGAGAGAACAAAACCCAGAAGCCAACAAAAATCAGAAACGCCAAAGATACCCAGGCCATCCGTCGGCGGTTTTTCCATCGCTTAGTCTCTAATTCGTCGGCTGCCGTCTGTTTTCTTATTGCTTCGTCGTCCATCTCACCTTTGAAATCGGTTTTATTTACTTTACAGGAGTGATCTGGAGACATCCAACATTGCTGAACGTTCAGCGCCTATTAACGCCTTTCGGTACATTTTCACATTGTCTTTCAGTCATCTGAGTTAGGGTGTCGATGATGGATATGTGCCGATAAAATCGGTTACAGCAATTCCTGATAATGACCAGAACTTCCAAATTTAGAGGTACCTAAGAAATGGAAGAAGAACTAAACTTGAAAACCCAAATTGGAAAAGGTTTTCATCCGTTTGGTCGAATTCGTTTCCTCGAATTTTCTTCGCTTAACTATTGCCACAAAACTGATGTTGGGATTCAGTGCCCTGTTGACTTTACTGGTGATTATTTCCGTATACGCCCTCACAAATCTGAATCGATTAAACTCGATCAATTATAGTATTATACAGACCGATCTGCCTGTGATCCTCGCGTCGGAGAAAATGATAGACATTCTTTTAGCCGAAGAGCTCTATCTACGACGACACATGGTTTTTCAGACTGCTGATGTTTTGGATATTTTTCTAAGCAAAAAAGAAGAGTTTAAGGCTCAGCTTTACCGAATAAGTACCGTCCCGGAAAGACGAGATTTTCCGGTCAAAAAATCGAGCTTCTGCACAAGCAGTATGTTGAACTTCTGCTTGAAGGAGCAAATTCTGTCAGCGCGCCTTCGCCATCAATGTCTGTCGAGTACGAAGAAAAAATCCAAGCTCATCAGGACCATTTTATTGCTGTCATTAAGGCAATGGCCGCAGATGCACAATTGGATCAAAACAATAAGACCGGTATGACCGCTGATATCGGGTCAGTTGCATTTAAGGCGGCCGCGGTGCTCTGTGTACTGGGTTTGATCCTTTCTTTAGTTGCAGCCACACTTATTACCAACAATATCGCCGGGGCCATTAAAAAAAAC
>LWDU01040012.1_pt1 | contig 19331 bp, 14 predicted proteins | sample 727161 | NCBI WGS metagenome assembly LWDU01 (sample SAMN04566230, study PRJNA314399) | hydrothermal vent metagenome | isolation source: deep sea hydrothermal plume seawater | place: Mexico: Gulf of California, Guaymas Basin | collected 2004-07-11
ACAGTATAGGTAAAGGCATGGAAGCTTGGTTCGTCCGGCTTGTCGAAGTCCGGACAGACATTCGCCCGAGCCACCGGATTGGTCTCGCCGTCGAAGATACCCCAGTCCGCAAGCGTCCCGGCATAGGTTTCGTTGAATTGACGAAACCCCTCTTCGGAGAACGGTTCCGGAGAGCGAAGCTCGCAAGCGCAAAAAGCCTGCAACGGTCGCCCTTGTGCAAAAAGATATTCGCGGATCCGCTCAAACCCCATGCGCATCGGCACGGGCTTTGAAAACCGCACCCGTTCAAGGGCATGGCCGGGCATGGCACTAACACCGCCGGAATACTGGAAAACCCCTGGCATGAAGCGATAGCGGCCGGAGGACATCTCCTTGGTTTCAGTCATGGGAACTCCGTCTTTCTTCTTGTCTGTCGTCCACCTGTGGAGGACATTGCTGTTGTGAATCAGTCGCAGCGGCAAAGACGGTTGGTCTCTAATGCCGACAAAATCTGTCTCCGCCTGTTGCTGTGCCGGGCCGCGATACGGTCAGTGCCTGTGAGACTGACTGCGGCTGCTTGAGTTTGACATTATGACAAGCTCCTGAAAAGGAGCAAGGCTGGTCCACAAATGCCTGGCGAGGAAAAACCCGACCGTGGGGTTACCGAAAAGTGTACCAAACTTCTGGTGGAGATCAGCCTGGCCCTGCCCAGAAAAAAGAGACAATGAGTTAAGGTGTTTTTCCCCTTATGAAGAGGAGACACCATGACTTAGAAAAAAATCCGTCGCAGTTACAGCAACGAAACAGAGAGGGATTCAGAGAGGGATTCAGAGAGGGGAGAGGGTGATTTGGGGAAGTGAAGTTGGACTACCGATTGGAAGAAAGCGATGATTGAAGGGAGAGGAGAGTCTAACAGTTGTCTTGAGCAGGTCACCACATTGTGGGAGAATTAAATTTAGAATGGACGATGTAGTCACACTTTTAGTCACACTTTTCACCGACCTTGGGTTCTAACCCACGGAAAGGGATTGAAAATTGTTTTTGAATATCAATTAGATGGATAAGATCAAAAGAGTTCTAACTAAAAAAATGCTCATCTCCTCTCACCCCGGCCATCACTGTTCCTGTGAATCCTGTGGACTCCTCCAGTTTTGTGATGAAACCCATGAGCATCTTTTTGATTTTCGGCAACTCCAAGCAAAGTGAGCTGTAATGGCAGGCGTTTATTTTTACGACAACCAGTGGTTTGAGGAATGCCCCAAACTCATCGGCCCCACCGATCATTCCTTTTGGTTAGGTTCCTCTGTCTTTGACGGCGCACGGACGTTTCAGGGGCTTGCTCCGGACCTAGGCCTGCATGTCGCCCGGCTCTTCAAATCAGCCCGCAGCATGGGCTTGGCACCCAAGGAAACTGAAACGGAGGTGGAACGCTTGTGCGTGGAAGGCATCCGGAAGCTGCCCAAAACCACCGAGTTGTACATCCGCCCCATGTTCTTCGCCCGTGGCGGGTTCGTGGTTCCAGAACCTGAGAGCACCGAATTTTGCTTGTCGGTTTACGATGCTCCACTTCCAGAATTTGACGGAATCAAGATACGTTTCTCTGCATGGCGACGCCCTGCGCAGGACATGGCCTTGACCAACGCCAAGGCCGGAGCGCTTTATCCAAACTCGTCACGGGCACTGCGGGAAGCGCTTGAGTTGGGCTTCGACAACGCGGTTGTCAAGGACGCCAACGGCAACATCGCCGAGCTTGCTACCGCCAACCTGTGGATGGTGAAGGACAATGTGGCAAGCACTCCGGCGCTCACCGGCACCTTTCTCGCGGGTGTGACGCGCTACCGCGTGGCGTGTTTGCTTCGGGAAAACGGGATTGCTGTTGAGGAAACCACCCTGACCGAAAGTGATTTGCGCAACGCCGATGAGATTTTCTCCACTGGAAATTTTGCGAAAGTGCAGCCCGTGGTGCAGCTGGAGGATCGCACATTGGAAATCGGTCCCATCTGCAAACTGGCCTACCAACTCTACTTTGAGTACGCCAAGGGTTTTGATGTGTTTGCGACTCAGAGCGAATGAGTGCGGATTTAGCGAAATTGGGCTGACCCCATGACGGATCAGGAATGGGTTGCGTATTCAAAATACGCATGGGAGATCACCACCCGCTCGCCCACACTGGCTCGGAAGACGGCACGTCCGGGCGTGGTGTTCCATGCCTCCACCCGCAGGGTTTCTCCCGGAAACACCGGAGCGGAAAAGCGCACCCGCAGTTTTTTGAAGCAGACGACTTCGTTTTCGCACAAGGCGTTCAGCAGTAGTTGCCCGCAGAACCCGTAGGTGCAGAGTCCGTGCAGGATCGGGGCGTCAAAGCCTCCAGAGCGGGCCGCGTCCGGGGCGATGTGGAGGGGGTTATAGTCTCCAGAAAGTCGGTAAAGCATCGCCTGATTGCCGGGGATGTCCATTTCCTGCACCACATCTGGTGCGCGTTCGGGCGGCATGGTTTTTTCGGATGCGGAGGTTCCGGAGCCTACAAAGGCTTCGATGTCCCCTAAAGCGTTCACGCCTCGGCGAAAGGCTCCGTTGATCATGCGGGCGCACACCTGCCCTTCCGGGTCGGAAACCAGCGACTCGAACTCGACGAGCGCGTTTCCAGTGCCTCGCGGATGCGCGGCCAGCAGTCGAGATTTCACGGAAACTGTGCCCTCGGTGGGCAAGAACTGCAGGATTTCGAGGGAGCGTTCGGCGTCCAAATCCATGGGGCCTGAAGAGTCCGGAATCAATTCAGGATTTACGGGCACCCCCTTGCCACCCCAGCGAATCGGGAAAGTCGGAAACACTGCGAACTGCGGATGGTCCTCGTGGACAAAGCGCAAATCGGTGCTGCCGATTCCAATGGCGTAGAGCAACACATCACGCTGAGTGTAAGTGATCGGAACGGGAGTTCCCCACGGGCCGGGTTCCCCTCCGGGCAGTGCGGCAAGTGCGTTGTAGGTTGGCATTCAAAAACATCCGGATTGCTTCAATATCCTTCAGTTTGTAGTGGCTTCAGCAAAACACAAGCTCGCATCATGCGGTGTCCTCCAACGCAGGAGGTTTGAGAAACAACGCAGCTATCGCACAGATTGCCGGAAACACCGCGAGGACACGCAAGGCGGGGTCATAGTTGCCAAGATAATCCAGTGACATGGCCAAAGGCAGTGGTCCTAGCGACGCTCCTACAACGCCAATCATCTGCCCTATCCCCTGAATACTGCCCAAGTGCTTGCGTCCAAAGTAGCGCGGCCAGAAAAACGCGAAGTAGGTCATAGTCACACCATTGTTGAGACCAAAAATCAACGCGTACACGATGGCGCCAGCAAGGTCGCTCACAAAGGTCACAGAGAGCAGCGACATGCTCATCACCAGCAAGCCTCCAGAAAACATCAAGTGGGTTGGGAAGCGGTCAAGCATGCGCCCGATGATCGGCATTGTGAGTGCCGCCATAATTCCAGAAACCGTGAACATCAAAGTTGCGGTTTGCGGTTCCAGACCATGCTGGCTGAGGATGCCCTTGTTTTCGACATGCAACGAAGTCACCAGCCCTGCGAGAAAAAACAGGCCTGTGCAAATGATGTAAAACGCTGGAGTCCGCAGAGCTTGAGAGAGCGTCAATCCGGTGATCCCTGCTGATGCAGATGGATCATCTTCCAGAAGCAATCCATCCGGACGCAGGTTGATTTCCTCCGGTTTGCTGTAGAGCAGCATCAGGGTGGGAGGAACAATCAGCACCCATGTGATGAGGCCAAACCAAATCCAAGCTTGCCGCCAGCCGACTTGTCCGATCAACCACTGCGCCAACGGCGGATGCACCGCCATTGAAATCGGAAATCCCAGTGACATCAAACCCAAGGCAAAACCACGTTTGCGGTCGAACCACTGCGAGACCATGTTTACGCAGGTGAGCATCATTGCTCCTTGTCCCAAAAACCGCAGACAACCAAACGCCACCGCCAAAAGCACCCAGTTGGAAACCATACTGAAGACCATTGCCATCAATCCTAATCCGGTAGCCAGCATCCACAGCAAACTCGCTGGACCCCAGTGGTCGATCAACTTGCCCACCTGAGGCAACAGCAACGCAGCCATCAGGGTTGCACTTCCATAAGCTGCAGCGATGGAGGTCCGTGGCAGGCCAAGTTCCAACGAAATGGGGTCGAAAAATATCCCGATCAGGTGGGATTGCGCAGGGCCTGTTCCGAACATCCCCAACATGGCCACGCAGAGGATGACCCAACCGTAGAAAAATTTGTGGCCCAAACGCTGAACGGCAGCACTGCGGATTGATTCCAACATTAATATATGATCGTGCAATGTTCGATGACAAAGGAGTGCGGCAAGATGTGCACCTGCTGCTGACGAGCCGAAACTCTGATCTACTGGCTGGTCTAAACTCAATAGCCTACCAGAATTCAGGGAATCAGAAAGGTTTGTGAACGATGTGGGTCAACTCATCACTGCGGATGCCACCATGCGGATGCCCGCGACAAAGAAAGCCGCCAGCACGACATTCCGGAAAAGTGGACCCGAGAGGTGTTTCCGCAAGCGAGCGCCCACCCAGAAGCCAAGCATCGTGGGCAACACCATTGCCAACGACTGCGTGGCCACCTCTAGTGTCAGCAGTCCGTTGAGCGTAAAGCCCAACGCCAAGGGCAGGCACCCGGAGAAGAGCAGGATTCCGGTCGCAGTGATGAATTCATCTTTCTTCACACGCTTGGAGATCAAATACACCAGCATCGGCGGAGACCAGATCGAGGTGAGTCCGCCCAAAATTCCAGAGACCGATCCGGCAAGGAGTTGGGCAACGCCGTCCCAGCGTTGTGGAATGTTGGGATTGGGCATCGTGTAAGTGGTGACACAGAAGGTGCAGATGCTGAGTCCAATCACTAGCTGGATTTGGTTGGAATCCAACTGTGTAGTGAACAGGGTGGTCACGAAAAGGGTGGTTGGCAAGGTGAGGGCAATCCGCCAGTAACGGCACAGAACCTGCCACCACTCCGGCATCGACAGGAACTGCTGGAGATTGGTGATCACGATGGGCAACACAACGAGGGGCAGCGCCAGTTTTGGATCGAGGAAGAGGGTCATCAGCGTGATCGCTGCCGTCGGCAGCCCAATGCCCAATGTGCCCTTGACGGTGCCCGCCAGAAAAAAAATTCCTGACAGCAACAGGAGCAGAGGCCAAGCGGCAAGCAAAGTTTCAAGACTCATGAAATTCGAAGCGTAGTGTTAAGCAGTCAACAAAACAGAATTATCCGAACCCACCCGGAAGTCCAGTCCTTCAACTCAAGCACTTTTTCATTTTCGTTCGTCGAAGATGAAATACACTGCCTGTATGAAACCGAATTCAGCCATTTCCAACCACAACCAAATAAACCCTTGCCCTGCCTTGCGGAGGGTGCTAAAGTCGCCCGAACTGCGTCACGCTCTCGTTATGAAGAATCCCATCGCTCCACTCGATTACGCCCGCCGTTGGTGGATGCGACTCACGCTGCTGGGCGTGTTTGTCTTCCTCTACGCTCCCATCGTTACGCTCGTCGCCTTCAGCTTCAACAACAGCCGCCGCAACATCGTCTGGCGCGGCTTCACCTTCAAGTACTACGAGAAGGCGTGGAACAACGACTCGCTCTTTGAGGCGTTCACGAACTCGCTCACCATCGCCTTCGTCAGCACACTCATCAGCACCGTGTTGGGGGCACTGGTTGCGGTGTTGCTCTGGCGTTTTCGGTTTCCGCTCAAGAGCGTCTACGAGGGGGTGGCGTCGCTGCCGATTGTGATTCCGGAAATCTGCATGGGGGTGGCGATGCTGGCGTTTTTCGCCCGCAGCGGCTGGCCTTCCGGATTGCCGTGGCCGCTCAACCTTGGGGCCATCACCATCGCGCACATCTCCTTCAGTTTCCCCTTCGTGGCAGTCGTAGTGCGGGCGCGGCTGGCGAGTTTCAACCGAGAACTTGAAGAAGCTGCCCGTGACCTTGGAGCCAGCGAGTGGCAGACTTTCCGGGATGTGCTGATTCCGCACATGCGTCCGGGGCTGGTTGCCGGGGCGCTGTTGGCGTTCACGCTTTCGCTTGATGATTTCGTCATCACCTTCTTCACCTCGGGGCCGGACACCGTGACCTTCCCGGTCAAGGTTTATTCGATGGTGCGTTTCTCCGTGACCCCGGAAGTCAACGCCGCCTCGACCGCCCTTATCGTCATCACTTTGCTCCTCACCACCCTCGCCCTCTGGATGCAGAACCGCAGTCAAAGCGGCACCCCAGAACCCGCATGAGCGCAGCACCGTCAATCATCCAAATCCGCAACATCGTGAAACGCTTTGGAGCGCAGGTCACAGCGGTGGACGACGTTTCGCTGGAAATCCGTGAGGGCGAGTTTTTCGCGCTGCTCGGCCCGTCCGGATGCGGAAAGACCACGCTGCTGCGGATGCTCGCGGGTTTCGAGATTCCAACCTCCGGAAACCTGCTGATTGACGGACAGGAGATGGGCGGGGTGGCACCGAACAAGCGTCCGGTCAACATGGTCTTCCAGTCCTACGCGGTCTTCCCGCACATGTCCGTGTTCGACAATGCCGGCTACGGACTCAAGGTCACAGGCACGCCAAAAGCGGAAATCCGGAAGCGGGTACGTGAGGTGCTGGCCCTCGTGCATCTGGAGGGCTACGAAACTCGCAAGCCCGACCAACTCTCCGGCGGACAACGCCAGCGCGTCGCCTTGGCTCGTGCACTTGTCAAACGACCCCGTGTGCTGCTGCTCGACGAACCGCTTTCTGCGCTTGATGCGAAACTCAGGGAGGCGATGCAGCTTGAACTCGTCAAGCTTCAGCAGATGGTGGGCATCACCTTCGTGATCGTCACCCACGATCAGAACGAAGCCCTCTCGATGGCCGACCGCATTGCTGTGATGGAAGACGGAAAAGTCCGGCAGATCGCTACGCCGACCGAGCTTTATGAAGACCCCAACTGTTACTTTGTCGCCGACTTCATCGGCAAGATGAACCTGCTCTCCGGAACCGTGCAAGCGTCCGGAAAGGGCACTGTCACGGTCGCAGTCGAAAAACTGGGGACATTGACGGTCCCTTGCTCCACCGAAGCTTCCGGAAACCTGCACCTCGCCATCCGGCCCGAAAAGTTGCTGGTCTCAGAAACTCCACTGCCCGACCATTTGCTCGCTTTCTCAGGGATGGTAGGAACCTTCGCTTACCACGGCAGCGAAAGTCATGTCTTCGTCACGACCGACTCCGGAGTCACGCTCTCGGCCACCCTTCCCAATCGCCACCGCCACAGCGCCGCCTTCGAGTCCGGGCAAAAACTCTGGATCGGCTGGGAGCCGGAGGATACGCTGGTGCTGACGGAGTGATTCCGCAACAATCCTTGAGGAGCCGTCCAAGGAGAGCGCAGACTGGGATTCCCGGCGCTTCTCCGCAGACAATCGGGTGTTGGTGGTGGAGGATCCCGCTCTCCAGTTCACGGAGAGACTCCACCGTGCGGGCTTCTGCCGCGTCCGCCGTGCGGCAGTTCCCGTCCACCTGCTCGACGACATCAAGAATCTCACTGAATCTCGAGAGCAACTCCGGGTGCTTGTGCAATCTCAGGGCGAGCCCCTCGGCTTGTGATGAATCCATCTGCTTCCTTTCTGCTTGTGGGCGGACAATTCAAACCGCTCACTCAACACAAATGATAGGCCGTTGTCCAGCCGCTTCAACCAAAAGCCTCACTTTTACTTGCACCTAGCGACTGCTACAGCCCGCTGGGGCTGGTCTTCGTCACAAAGTGGGGCAAAATTCCGAGCCCAGAGGCAGAGAGGCTTGCACTTTGCCTCGTAGCCCCCATGATGGATGTCCATGAAGATCAATGATATTCTACTGCTGATGCTGCCCGACGATATGCAGCCGCTTGCGTTTCGGGAGGAGTTGTGCGTGCTGGACAGTACGCTGCGTGTGGTGCTGGATCATGAACCGTATGACCCTGCGGAAGTGGGGTTCATTGTGGGCTGGAAGCGTCCCGAAGACGGCTGGGACAAGTACCCCAACTTGCGAGCCGTGCATTCCTTTGGGGCCGGAGTTGATCAATTGCTCAAGGGCGGGGGATGGCCGGAAGCACTTCCGCTCGCCAGAGTGGTTGATGAGAAAATGGCCGTGCAAATGTCCGAATACATCCTCACGGCGGTTCTCTTGTTCAAACGCCATTTTCTGGAATACGCCCATGCGCGGGGTGGCTGGAACTGGGGAGATGAATGGCCACTGACCGGAAACCGGGTGGGTATCCTCGGCATGGGACATTTGGGGCAGGCGACTGCGGCCTTGCTGCAAAAAGTCGGGTTTGAGGTCCACGGTTGGGGACGTTCCGAAAAAGTCCGAGGTGGTTTTCCGTGTTTTTGCGGCAGGGACGGCTTGGGAGATTTTCTGCGGCAAAGCGACTACCTTGTTGCGATTCTGCCCAACACCCCGGACACCATTGGCCTGTTGAACCGCGACCGTCTACAACAACTGCCCTCCGGCGCCGTGTTGATCAACGTCGGTCGGGGAGCGGTGCTGGTGGAGGACGATTTACTCACCCTGCTGGACGAAGGGCACCTCGTTGGAGCGTGCCTTGATGTCTTCCAAACCGAACCGCTGCCGAGCGAGCATCCCTTTGTGAATCATCCCAAGGTGTTGGTCACACCCCACGTTGCCAGCTTGACCCCAACGGGTTCGGTGGCCCCCACGATTCTTGAGAACTACCAGCGTGCTTTACAAGGACGCCCTTTGCTCAATCAGGTGGATCCGGCAGTCGGGTACTGACCGGCCCCTGTGGCTGACGTGGGTTCTCGTGAGCCTGCTGCTGAGTGCCTGTGGGCTGAAAACACCACCACAGCCACAGATGGCCCCACCAGAACTGAAGTGGGTGAACACGCTCTCGGTGCGGCAACGTGGCGAGGCCATCCGCTTTGCTTGGAGTTTGGGAGAGCAACTCCCCCTTCCCGTCAACTCTAACCAGCCCCTCCGTTTCCGGATTCTGCCCTACCGCCTGACCTACCCCTGCCTGGACTGCGAACCTGTCCCGGAGCCCGCCCTTGAGCTTTCGCCAGAACATGCGGCGCAGCTTAAATCCGGACGTGAATGGCGCTTGGATTTCCTCATTGAACCGGGTGATCTCCACACCCCAGCCTACGCCTTGGAAATCTGGCATCCGCAGGAGGGGCTGGTGGAGCGCACACCCAGCGTGGCTCTACAAGCACGGGCACTTTTCCCACAACCCGCCCCACCGCTCTTGCAGCGGCTGGCTTCCGGGGCCGTGCGGATTTCGTGGCAAAGCCCCGGCAATCCAAGGCAATTCACAACAAGCCAGAAAAGCCTCACTGCACAGGGGTATGCCGCCAATGTTTACGGATCCTCAGAACGTGAGGCATTCAACGAAAGTTTGCTCAACACCAAACCGGTTTTGACCGCAGGCTGGCTGTTTTTCCCTTCCAGAGGAAGTGGTGCAATCGGGGAAAACAAACAGAAAATGACCTCATTGTCGGGAACTCAACGACTCGCCCGTTCCACATTTTGGATTGCTTTACCTCCGCCTCCAGAGGATACTTGGTACTTTTCACTTCGCTGGGTTGATCGTTTTGGAAATGAGAGTTTGGCTTCCGAAGCGGTAACCATTTCCCTACCCGCGACCGTCCCACCGCAGTCATGGCGGATGTTTTGGCCCTTACCTCTTGTTCACTGAAAACCCGACACAGGGTTATTCTGATCGGCATATTGGTCGGAGTGCTGGCGGCTTGCACGTCAACGCCCCCACCCCTCCCTCCGCTTCCAGAAACCCCTGCGCAGTTGCAGCAAGTGGTGGTGAAAACCCAGCAGCAACTGCTCGAAAACCCAGAGGGCATCCGGCTTCACCAGCGGGTGGCCCAAGCGCATCTCATGCTTGGAGAGTTTGAACACGCAGATCGGCAGGCACGTGAAGCATTGCGACTGGCTCCTCTGGATCCGGACTTGATCGAGTTGCAGGGAACCATTGCAATGGCACTGGGAAAGAACAGCCGTGCGCTCAAATTCTTCCAGTCTGCCCTGCGGATCAAACCGGATCGCCCCTCGCTGCACCGCAAGACCGGACAGGTGCATGAACGCCTGAACGAACTTCCGCAGGCGGTTTCTGCCCTAGAGGAAGCCTTGCAGCACGACCGCAACGATCGGGTGGCTCTTCATCTGCTCGCGCAGATTCAACTGCGTCAGCGGCTTTTCGAGGATGCTTTGGAAACCGTCCAACTCTTGCTGATTCAAGAACCGGGAGCGGCGGCGGCACGACAACTGCGCATCCGGATTTACTTGGAGCAAGGCAATCTCTACTACGCAAAAACGTTGATTGAGCAAGGCTTGCAGGACACTCCAGAATCGATTGACCTGCAACTGAATCTACTGCGGGTGCATTATCTTCAGGAAGAGTGGGATACCGTGCTGTCCTTAGCCAGCACACTGGAGGCGAGTCAACCGTTGCCGTCCGAAGCACAGGTGATCCGGGCACTGACCTATGTGCAGCGGCGCGAGTACGAGACGGGCCGTCAACAGTTGGAACCCTTGGTTCAGAAAACCCCGCTGGATGCTGAACTGCTGCTGGCAATGGGCTTTCTGGAATTGGGGGAAGGGAACCTCCGTGAAGCCACCGTCTGGCTTGAACGTGCGGTGCAGGTGAACCCAAAGTCTGCACTGGCGCATTACCTGCGGGCTTCGGTTCACTTGCGGCAAGGAGATACCCTGCAAGGCAACCTCGCCTTACAACGGGCATTGGAACTGGACCCGCACAATCCCAAGTACCGACAGTTGCACCTGCAAGCCCTGCTGTTGGATGGGCAGTTGCTGCAAGTGGAGCGAACGCTGAAATCTTGGCGCAAGTCCGAACCCCTCAATCCGGACCTGATGTTTCTGGAGAGCCAGCACCTCTTGCTGAAGCGCCAGTATAGCGAAGCCGAAACCCTCGTGCGGCAGGCGTTGGCCATTCAGGGGAGCGAACCGCTGAATTTGTTGCTGGTGCAGGCGCTTTATCTCCAAGGCAAGTACGCCAGTGCCCTAGAAGGCTCGGAAGCCCTCTTTCTGCAGCAACCGTGGCACTGGGAGATTGTTCACCTGCATGCTCGAATCTTGGCGCGAGTGGGGCGGATGGAGTCTGCGAAAAAGCTTGGAGAACGCTTTATTTTTCGGCAGGATTCCCAAGGGCAGGCCCATCTCTTGTTGGGGGATTTACACCGCGAGCAAAACGATCCGGCTCGTGCCATTAAGCACTACCAAACCGGTCTGGAACGTTATCCGGAACACACCGCCTTGTTGGATGCCCTCAGTTCTGCTCATGCCGAAGCCGGGCAGTGGACTGAACTTCGGGACTTGTTGGAAATCCGGGTCCGACGGGATGCGGTACAGGATTCTGCCCTCGTTTTGCGCTTGCTCGAACGATTGATTCTCGCCTACCGGAACCTTGGAGAAAACGAGCGGGCGCGGGAAACCTGGGTCCGATATCAAGAACTCAACACCGGACGCAACGGGCAGCAACCACTCTTGTTGCCCGATCCTTTCATTCTGCCCTCGCGGATCCGGAGTCGGCTGGGTGCCGAACTTTCCGGCTAAACCATTGTGATGCCCGTGTGCAGGATAACGTATTGCCTGATGATCCGAGCTTCAATGTTTGTTAGAAGCTGTTGACCGACATGATTTATTTATGACCAACAAAACAAAACCGTCTTCAAAGAGAACCCGCAACGCTTTCCGAATGGCGGAGGCGATGTCACATGACCTCGCCCTGAAATCTCGCCGCCCCAGCACGGGAACGGATTCCGGCATTCTCGGTCTACTGCCGAACAAGATGATCCGCGAGCAAATTCGGGAACTGCGGCGTTTGGATGTGGATGCCTACATCCAGCGTGTGGTGCTACCTTCTGAGAACCAGAAACGCCTCAGCACCCAAGAGGTGATCCAAAAACTGGGGGGCAAGCTGATCTCCGAGGATTCCGATGGCCCGTTGTACACGGCAGAACTTGAATTCCTGATGAGCGGGCGACTGCGTCGCATTGGGGTGCTGGCGCAGAATCACAAAGTCCAAAACGGCATCTGGTACCCCCATCACCACCGACGGGCGGCAGAGAAAATCCGCTTCTTTGCGTCTCACTCCATGCCGCTTGTGACCTTCATGGACACCCCCGGAGCGGCTGCAGATTCTGATGCCAACCTGCAAAACCAGGCACACAGCATCTCGTTCCTAATCGCCGAGATGGCTAACCTCCAGCTTCCGGTGGTTGGCGTTGTTTTCGGATGCGGCTACAGCGGAGGCGCGATTCCGTTGGCAACAGCGAACGTGCTGCTCTCCATCCGGGAGGGGGTCTTCAACACCATCCACCCTCGCGGTTTAAGCAACATCGCCCGCAAGTACAACCTCTCGTGGCAGGAATCCGCCAAGTACATTGGCGTGTCCTCATATGAGTTGTGGGATCAGGGCTATTTCGATGGCATTGTGGATTTCAGCCTCTCGGATTCGAAGCGGGTCTTGCCGCTCAAGACCGCGATCCTCAGTGCGATTGAGCATGTGGAGGAGAACGCACGGGACTTCCTGAAAGAAAACCCCTTCTTTTTTGAGCACTACCGCGACAGCATTCAGCGCTACCTCAACCCCTCCGAACTGCTGATCGAGAACAACCGCAAGACCGACCGCACTCCGACCGGCACCCTCAACATTTTCGGGGTGGTCTATCGTTACACACGCTATCTGGGGTTGCGGCAACGTATCACCAGCCGCTCCGTTCACCAATACTCCCGGCTCAGCCATCGCAAGACGCCCAGTGGGATGCTGCTGGAACGGCAAGCCCGAGAGCGGGAGGAGAAGTTCACGCGCTGGCTGGAGGCCCCGCTGGAACTGCGCTACCACGATGGGCTCAACAAACGCTTCCAGCAGTATCAAAACGCACAGGACAACCGCAGCAAGGAGCGCGGACGCTTCGCAGCTTTTTTCATGGGCGACCCTGGCGAGAACTACGACAAGGCGCTGGATGACCTCGTTTTTGATGCGTTGTTTTATCTCTACAATTTTTGGAAGGACAGCATCCACGAGAACCTCCTGAACCTCAATCGGCACCTCGGCACCCTCGCTGTGTTGGAAACGCTTCCTGAGCAGCCGGACTTGCTGACCCTCCTGCGCCTTCCGGAAGTCCGGGCACGCTTCGAGGAGAACTTTCCGAACCTCCTGCTCTTCGACCTGCTCTACAATCAAGTGATTGACGGCCTGCCTTCGATTGCCGGAGAACTCAAGGGCAGCAACCGTATTTCGGAAGAGTCGGTGGCCAAGCTCTTTGACGAAGCACTGGAGCGGGCGCTTGCCCAGCTTGAGCAATCCGAACTTCCCGTGGACCGTGAGCAAACCCGCAAGCGCTTTTTCGACTGGCTCAGCGCCTTCATCTCGCAGAAAACCTGCGACGAGGTGATGGGAACGATCAGCGCGTGGAAGCGGGTGGTGTTTCCGCGCATGAGTCCTCCGCTCTTTGGGCTGGTGCGCTACTACTTCTCCGGACTGCTGCCCTCGTTGCACACCGCCCAGCAGGGCAGTGGCAAGTTTGACGGCAAGATCACCCCCAAGAACATTGGCATCAAGGATTTCTGGAACCGACTGGACCAAGCTTACAAGGACCTCCTCATCCAAAACCTGCTGCGCTCCTGCAAGCGCAAAACCATCGCCCCCAACGACATCATTGACCGCTTCTTCGCGGGCTTCCAGGAGTTTTACGCCGACCGCATCACCGCGAACCCCCTCCAGTTTCCGGGCTTCCGGGAGGCCATCGAAAGAGCTTTGGCCCAAGGCGTGGTGCCCTGCGGGGTGGTGACCGGGCTGGCGCAATTCACTCCGGACTCGCAGGCGGAAGGCCGTGCTGCCGAAAAAGCAACGGCGCCCTTCCGGGTGGGGCTGGTGGTGAGCAACAGCGCATTTCAGGCCGGAGCCTTCGACATGGCGAGTTGCGAGAAAGTTTGTCGCTTGCTCGACGAATGTGCCCGCCTCAAGCTTCCCGTCATCTTCTTCATCTCCTCGGCAGGAATGCAAACCAAGGAAGGCGCAGGCGCTCTGTTCTCGATGGCGATCATCAACGACCGCATCACGCGCTTTGTGAAGGAACTCGATCTGCCCGTGGTTTGCTTCGGCTACCGCGATTGCACAGGTGGGGCGCAGGCGAGCTTTGTTACGCATCCGCTGGTGCGGACCTACTACCTCTCCGGAGCGCAGATTCCCTTTGCCGGACAACTTGTTGTCGAAAGCCATTTGCCTGCGCATTCCACGCTCGCCAATTACCTCTCCCGGACTCCGGAGACGATGGATGGACTCGTGATCAATCCCTTCGACGAGGGGCTTGACGAGCATCTCCGGGAGATTGACCCCGACTTGCCGGTTCCGCAAAACACGGTGAGTGAGGTGATGGGGCGGGTCTTGTCCGGAGAGTATCAGTTGCAGGTCGGCGTGGAGGCCGAGGGGGGCAGCCTCAGTCAGGAGCAGCTCAACACTGATCCGATCCGCCGGGTGCTGATCCACGCCCGAGGCTGCACGGCCACCCGCCTGATCCGGGCATCGCAGTCGGCAGGCATGGAGGTTGTGCTGGTCGCCTCTGATCCGGACATCGAGAGTTACCCAGCCTCCTTGATTCGCAAGCAGGACCGCCTCGTGTGTATTGGTGGCAGCACCCCGCAGGACAGCTACCTCAACGCGATGAGCGTGATCCGCATTGCCGAGCAGGAGGAAGCGGACGCGATTCATCCGGGGATTGGTTTTCTTTCCGAATCAGCCCGCTACGCCCGCATCTGCCGCGAACATGGTTTCAATTTCATCGGGCCGCGTGCGCACAGCATGGAACTGATGGGCAACAAATCCAATGCGATCGCCACCGCCCGCAGTCTCAAAATTCCGGTAGTTCCGGGTAGCGAGGGAGCCTTGGTGGACCCCGTCCACGCAGCGGGGGTGGCGGAGGAAATCGGCTTTCCAGTCTTGATCAAGGCGACACATGGCGGTGGCGGCAAGGGCATCCACATCGTGGATGCCCCGGAAGAATTCCAGGCCATCTTCTCCCGGATGTCCCAAGAGGCGTTGAGTGCCTTTGGAAACGGTGATCTCTATCTGGAGAAGTTCATCGGCTCGATGCGTCACTTAGAAGTGCAGGTGATCCGGGATTTGCAGGGCAACTCGAAGCTGCTGCACATCCGGGATTGCTCAGTTCAGCGCAGCTATCAGAAGCTCATCGAGGAATCCGCATTCGCCCTGCCTCAGGAAATCCGCCACGAAGTTTTCGACCACTCACTCCGACTCATTGATGAGATGGACTATGTGGGCGCAGGCACGGTTGAGTTCATTTACGATCTCAAGGACCGCTGCGTGTATTTCATGGAAATGAACACACGCTTGCAGGTTGAACATCCGGTGTCGGAGATGGTCACAGGGGTGGACCTCGTGAAGCAGCAATTCGGCATCGCCTCCGGCGAGAGCATCGCTCAGCTCAAGCCCCGCAACGATGGACACGCCATCGAAGTCAGGATCAACGCAGAGCGTGTGGAAATCACCGATTCAGGTGAGTTGCGCTTTGTGCCGGCTCCGGGAGAAGTCACCGATTTCGACTTTCCGGAAGAGTCCCATGTGCGCGTGATCCCTGCTGTGCAACCCAACTCGGTGGTTTCCCCGCACTACGACAGCCTCATCGCGCAGGTCATCGTTTGGGGCAGATCCCGCAAAGAAGCCGTCTCCCGACTCAGCGATTACTTGGGCCGAGTGCGCATCCACGGAGTGCCGACCAATCTGGAACTACAACGCATGATCCTTGACGATGCCGGCTTCCGACGCGGACGCTTTGACACAGCCTTCCTCAAGGGATTCTTTGCACGAATTGAGGTGGAAGAACTCATCCGCCGGACGCAGGAGGCCACCGGAAAGGCGGCGGATTCCATGGATCGCAGTGCCATCGAATTGGAAGGCGGCAACGAGTTGAAGGTGCTGTCTCCACAGATGGGCGGGTTCTATCGCTCTATTTCCCCGGAAGAGGAGGTGCTGGTGGCGGAAGGCAGTGTGGTGGATGTCAACCAGCCGCTCTGCTTGCTGGAATCTATGAAGGTGTTCTCTGAATTGAAACTGCGCTCCTTCCGCAGTGCGGCGGGGGAGGGGCTTTACCCGGAAACCAGCCACTACCGCATCACACGCATCCTCGCTGAAGACAAGCAGACCGTGAGTGCCGGAGATTTGCTCTTTGTCGTGCAGCCGGTTGAAACCCGTTAGATTTGCCCGAAAAACCGTTTATTGGCTGGGTGTTATACGGGGTTGTGCGGGGGCGGGTGGCATGAGATTCGCGAGGTTGCCGTACTTGACCTTGTTGTCCCCTTGCTGCCCTTCCGAGTCATCAGCCATGCCAGCCGCCACACGCTGCGCGTGATTGCTTCTTCGGTCATGTGACGCAGCACAGCGGCCTGTGGATTTTCCCCGGCCTGCGCCGCTGCTTCTTGACCCACGACGGGAGCAGCACCCACTAGCAGCAAGACAAGGGCAAGCAGCAGTCCGAAAGTTTTTGTTACCTGAGTCATCCAACTTCCATGTTTGATCATTCGTCAGGATCGGTTTGTGCCAAGAGATCCTGCGTTGCAAAGGATCTCAGCGTCCGGGCTTGCAGACGAGTAGTGCCCGCGCGTACTTGCCAAAACGCTGGGTGCTGAGTACTTCAAAATCGCCGTGACAGCGCTGCACCGCCTTGGCCTGAAACTCGCTGAGATCCCCTTCCTTGTAAAACACCTCATCCACTTTCGGGGCACACCCGAACAGCAACAACACCGCCAGCAGCACCCCACTCGCATCTCTCCCCGTCACTGACGCACAACCACAAGTTGAAGAACCGTCCGGGACCATGGGTGCGTTTTATGGGGCACGTGTTGTTTGAAGGCTTGGGCAATCTCCTGAAAGGTGGCTGGGGCCAGCAACGACCGGAGTTTCCCAAAATACCCCGTGTTGTTGCGAGGCTCAAGCCATTCTTGAATTCGGTGCGCTGAAAGCCGCAGTTCGGTCGTGTAAGATTTTTCGCTGCAAACCACTATGGAATACCCCGCTTGCAGGCGTTCGCCAAAAGCTTTCTTCGTCAGAGTGCCGTCTTTGTTCTGAAGGGGCTGATAGATTTCCTGCTCCGCGTCCAATAATGCCTGTTTTGTTGAGGCATCCAATAAATTCGCCGCCAGCAGACTAGAAAGCCGGGGAGCCTTGCTGGGTAAAGAGAGGGCGAAGAGCAATCGTCCTGCGGGGGCAAGTAAGTCAGAAAGTGCGGCCAACTGCCCGGAAATCGGAGGCTCCTGCTCAGTAGGAAACCAACCCAAGATGCGCTCAAAGCGGATATTCGAGGAGGCCAGTTGCTCGGTGATATTTTCCAGAGTCCCCTCATGCCAAACGCAGGCCGGATGTTCAGATTCGGCATCGGGTCCAGTCCAAAGTGCGCGCTTGCCCCCTGTGGGTAGCCAGACGTGGACCCCCTCGTCCGGAGTTTGCCGACGCAGTTCAGGGGTGAGCAATCCGGAGGCGGGTTCTAGCGCAAGTGTGAGGGAATTGCGTTGCAGTTGGGCGTGCACAAAAAGATCCGTGCGGATTTGCGACAACACCTCCGTGCTGGTGTCGTAGGTTCGTTCTTCCCAATCCGGACCCTGCGATTTGGCCTCGCTTTCCAGCAGGGCCGCGATCATGGCTTCGCGCCGGCGTAGCACTTCTACTCGCAGGTGCTGTTCGTAGCCTTGGTCCGACGGCTGGTAGAATACCCGCCCTTGCAAGGCATCCGGGAGGTACTGCTGCGCCACCCAATGATCCCGGTAAGCGTGGGGATAAAGATAGCCTTCGCCATGCCCGAAACTTTCCTTGTCCCGATTGGCGTCCTTGATAGGATCAGGCACCTCGTCCTTAGATTCGGACTCCACTGTCCGCAGCGCGTCAAAGAACGCAAACGCGCTGTTGCTCTTGTGGGCGGTGCTGAGGTACAAGCAGGCTTCTGCGAGAAGAAAGCGACCCTCCGGCATCCCCACATAGTTAAAGGCCTGCGCGGCGGACGTGACCACCGAGAGGGCTTGCGGATCGGCCAAACCCACGTCTTCCGCCGCAAAGATCGTCATCCTCCGAAACAGAAAACGGGGTTCCTCACCACCGAGGATCATCTTCGCCATCCAGTAGAGTGCTGCATCCGGATCAGAGCCGCGCATGGCCTTGATGAACGCCGAGGCGGTATCGAAATGCACATCACCATCCTTGTCATACAAGACCGCCCGCCGCTGGATGGAGTCCTCAGCGACCTCCAGTGTGACTGGCACCACACCGTTTGCGTCCGGAGGAGTGGTCTGCACCGCGAGTTCCAGCGCGTTGAGGGCCGAGCGGGCATCACCGGACGCCACCTGTGCGAGATGCTCGCGGGCTTCCGGAGCAAACGCCACCTGATATTGTCCAAGCCCGCGTTCAGAATCCGCCAGTGCCTGATCCAAAAGGTGTGCGATATGCTCAGCCTCCAGCGCATGCAATTGAAAAATCCGGGAGCGGCTCAGCAGAGCCTTGTTGACCTCGAAGTGCGGATTCTCAGTCGTTGCACCGATCAGCACGAGGGTACCGTTCTCAACATGCGGGAGCAGTGCGTCCTGTTGCGCCTTATTGAAGCGGTGGACTTCGTCAATGAACAACAGGGTGCGAATCTGACGGGTGCGCCACGCCTCCTGCGCTTGCTCCACGCACTGCCGGATGTCACTGATCCCGGCAAGGACTGCGTTGATCGAAAGAAAGTCGGAGCGTGTGGTCTGCGCGATGATGCGGGCAAGGGTCGTTTTGCCGCTTCCGGGAGGGCCAGAAAAGATGACACTGGAGAGTTGATCCGCCTCGATCGCCCGACGCAACAGCCGTCCGGGAGCCAAGACATGAGCTTGCCCCACGAATTCCACCAACGTCCGGGGGCGCATGCGCTCAGCCAGCGGGGCCAACTGTTGACGCACCTTGTCGGCAGCGTGATCCAAGAGTGGAGCGTTTGGGTTGCGTTTGGGCATAAAGTCACGGTCTCCCGACCAGATTACGCAACTGAGAGGCTCACGGCAAGTCCGGGATCATTTCTGAGAAAAGCTGGTTGACTTTCCAAGAAAGATTTTCTAGACTAATAAGTTGGCGCGGGAGTAGCTCAGTTGGTAGAGCATCAGCCTTCCAAGCTGAGGGTCGCCGGTTCGAACCCGGTCTCCCGCTCCAAGCCAAGCTTATCTCATTAGTCCCTTCTGATCGCGGGGTGGAGCAGTCTGGTAGCTCGTCGGGCTCATAACCCGAAGGTCGCAAGTTCGAATCTTGCCCCCGCAACCA
>LWDU01032401.1_pt1 | contig 19327 bp, 17 predicted proteins | sample 727161 | NCBI WGS metagenome assembly LWDU01 (sample SAMN04566230, study PRJNA314399) | hydrothermal vent metagenome | isolation source: deep sea hydrothermal plume seawater | place: Mexico: Gulf of California, Guaymas Basin | collected 2004-07-11
TAAAACCTGCAGATAGCCCACAGGTTATCCAATTAGCACCAGCTTGTTTTTCATAACATTCCGTATTAAATTTAATTAATTTGCAATCTTCGTCTTTAACTCTGCCTTCTTCAAAACTATTTTTAAATTCTTTAAGTGCATCATCTTCTGATATATAATCAGTGCTAAACACATAACCAGTCCCTATTCTATCACGCAATCCAATTTGCCATCGCCAACCAGCATCCATTGCTTCGCATTCAACACAACTTAAATAAGGTAATTCTGCTTCTCTATCAATATAATCTATTCGTGTTGCCCATGCTCTATCATTTGGATTTTCAGACTTCCAAGATTTTGGTTCATAATCACAGGCGTTAGGTACTAATCGTTTAAAGCCGCTACAATCAATAAAAAAGTCTGCGTCTACTCGTTCCCCATCTTCTGTTACTATATAATCTATTTTATCTTTATCTATAATTTTAATTTCTGTAACCTTTTTATCTATTACCTTAGCACCCATTTCTTTACCATGTTCTATTAATGCTTCACCTAATAATCCTGCATCAATATTATATGCATATTCTCGCCACATTTTAGGTAACGGTGTATCCCAATGTTCTTGTTTTAAAAATGGAGATTTACCTGTTAATGCTAATTTTAATCCGCACCAACTTTCCCAATATTCTTTAATAGGTCTATTAAAACTTACCATATCATGATATTCCATAGAAAATAATCCAATAGGAGTAAAATATGAATGATCTTGGCGTAGCCAATCTTTACAATGAACTGCAAATTTAATAGAACCACGAGCATCATCAAGACATGTTTTTTCGGGATCGAGCCCACACATTTCTAAAAATACATTTATATTACCTACGGTTGCTTCACCAACACCTATTGTGGGTATTTCATGAGAAGCAATCATTTCTATATCACAAATATGACCTAATTTTTTTTGTAAAAATGCAAGAGAACTAGCACCCGCAGTTCCCCCGCCTATTATAACAATTTTTTTCTTTTCCATAATTCCTTGATAAATATTAATAATTAATAAAGAGATAGCAAAATGGCTTATATCGGTTTTGACATTGAGAATAGATTACACAATACGGCTTTTACTTTTGATAGTTACACCTCGGATGGTGTCACTTCTATTTATGCTTTAAGTGTACCAAAGCCCTTAACATCTAGGGCAATACTTGTAAGTTTTGATGGGTTAACACAACAACCTGAATTGGACTACACATTAGATGGTGAATCTAATTTAAAAATAATAAATGTTCCTGTTATACATACCCAAATGCAAATTTTACATCTAACCAGACCTGTTCAACTTCATACTATTCCTGATAAATCTATAAGTTCTAGTAAGTTTGTTGGTGATTTACAAACACCTGGCGATTTAATAGTAGGTGGTAAATTAACCATACTAGGTAGTGGTGAAGAAGAAGTAAGTACAGTTTTTCCTGCCTTATCTGTTCAAGCATCAACTATTCTTATAAACGCAGATGAAAGTGGTTCCGGCGTAGCAGTAGGTTCTGCAGGTATAAAAATAGATAGAGGCCAATTACCAGATAAATCCTTTGTATGGGATGACACAGTAGATAAATGGTCTACCGAAGGAGAAACATTACTTGCCACGGTCGACGGCTCAGCTACATTAAATGTGTTAAAAGCCGGTGATACTATGACCGGCGAATTAACCCTTTCTGGTGCTCCTACAGGCGAAGATTCCGCCGCAACTAAATCCTATGTTGATAGACAAGCCCTTGTTAGTTCTCTTTTATTCTAAATAAATATAATAAAAGAGAGTAGAGATATGGCTTTAGCATCAACAGTGGTTGCAAATTCTAACACGACAATTATTTCTGGTACTGCCAATAAAGTAAGAGCAGTTACATGTATATTTTTTTGTAATACACATGCAACAGACATAGATACAATTACCGTCTATGCTGTACCAACATCTGGTACTGCTAATGATAGTACTACTATTATAAAGTCTACAGAAATAAATGCAACCGATACTTTAACATTTGATACAGAAAAATTATTATTAGATGACGGTGACTCACTTATAGGAATTGCGACTACTGGAACAATTAGTGCAACCGCATCATATACAGATGTATAAGGTAACATGAATGGCAAATAGATTAAAAGGTACAGTTAGGGTAGCAGGAGACGCAACTAGATTTGGTGGCCAAATTCCGACATTTTATTTAGATCCTAGTAATTTTACAGGAAGTAGTTTACCTGTATCAGCGGGTGGCACAGGCGGAATAACTCTTCAAACTGCTAGAGATAGTTTAAGTGTTTATAGTCAAGCTGAAATAGATACTAAAGTTTCTACTGCGGTATTAGGTAATGCTAATGTTATTGTTAATGGTACAAATAATATAACTGTAGATATAACATCACTTAAATTTGTTTTAGCAGGTGTTCAAGTAGGTGTATGGGATAATTCATCTGGTATTTTTTCAATAGCAAGTAATGTAGAAATAACTGGTACTTTAAATGGTATCCAAAATGTTGCGGCAAAAGCAGAAGCCGCCAATAACTGGGGTAATCATGCAGATATAGGTTACTTAACATCTGCTCCAACATATACTGTACCTGAATTGGGAGATGTATCTAATACAGCACCTACAACCGGCCAAATTCTTGTATTTGGAGGTTCTGAATATACTCCCACTTCGCAAACGATTAGTCAATTTAGTATAAATGAATTAAGTGATGTCGACACAATAAATTTTACACCCGGAGTAGGTAATGTACTAAAATGGAATGGGGCCAATTGGATAGCAGATAGTGATTTAAGTAATGCAATACAAGTATTAAATGATTTAAATGATGTAGATACACAATCTACTGCACCTAGTGCTAATAAAGTATTAGCATATACTGGAGCAGAATGGGCACCAATGGATTTAGATATAATGTTAACAGACATAAATTTAACAACAGCAACTATTGGTACAGCAAATTTAAGTGATTTATCTGTTGACTTTGGCACCATACTAGATTAAAAGGAATAATTAATGGCAATTCAGTTTAAACGAGGAACTTCGGTCAATAGAACTAATTATATTCCGGCCGCTGGTGAATTAATAGTTGTTGACGTTGACCAAGTAAATCCTTCTTTATATGTTGGTGATGGTAATACTGCTGGTGGTAAATTGGCTTCTGCCTCAGGTGGAGGCGGAGTTTCTAATGCTTTTACAATAATATCTGTAGCAGGACAAGATCCCATACTTGCAGAACAATCCGCAGACACATTAACATTCTCTGAAGGTGCCAATATTACTCTTACTACAAATGCATCAACCGATACATTAACAATTACAAATACATATTCTGCTCCAGCAGAAACAGATCCTATTTTTTCTGCTCATGATGCATCAAATGTAACTTTGGCTAAAATAACAAGTTGGGACAATGCAGTTGGATGGGGTAACCATGCACTCTCTAGTTATTTGTCTGGACAAAATAGTATTAATGCATTAATTGATGTTGATACTATAACAACAGGACCAACCCAAAATCAAGTATTATCATGGGATGGAAGTAATTGGATACCTACTACATCAACCGCAGGAACAACATTATCTGGTTTATCAGATACTACTACTACTAATGCATCAAATGGTAAAATTTTAGAATATGATAATGGTACTTGGATTATAGGTGAAAAAACCTCAACAGGTGCCACAACAATTATAGGGTTAAGCGACACTCCTGTTAATTATATATCTAAAGCAAACTTTTTTGCAAGAGTAAATCCAAATGCAACCGGTATAGATTTTAGAGATTTAAACGCAACTCTTCCGTTAAGTTGGGATAAAGTAAATAGCGTCTTGTCTATTAGTGCAGATACAGATGATATAAGCGAAGGATCTAATTTATATTATACAGATGCGAGAGTTAATACTGTTTTAGGTACTAAAACATATTTAGAAGATACAGATTTTACCTCACAAGGGTTAATGAAACGAGAATCTTCTGCTGGTAGTTATAGTATAATTACAGATAATTCTGCTAGTTGGGACACAGCATATGGTTGGGGAGATCATGCTGGTGTAGGATATTTAACTAGCATTTCTGCTCTAAGTATAAATGCATTAAGTGATGTAGCAATAACTTCTACAACAAATGATCAAATTTTACGATGGAACGGATCTAATTGGATTAATTCAGATGAAGTAAGTGTTACTACATTATTAACTGCTCTCTCAGACACACCAATAAATTACGGAGTATCAGGCCAAGTGCTATCGTCAACAGGTCAAGGTACAACATGGATAGATCAAGCGGCTGGTGGAGGTAGCGGTTCGGGTATGCAAGATGTTTCTGATGATTTTTCGCCCTCATTAGGTGGTAATTTAGATGTACAAACAAGAACCATATTTACATCTACAACCGATGGTAATATTGTTGTTACACCTAACGGTGCTGGTCATTTAGAATTAGGTTCTGCTGATATAGTTACTACAGGTAAAGTATATTTTGGTAATACGTTTACAAATTTAGCAGGATTACCTAATGCTACAACATATGATGGTATGTTTGCTATTGCAGATGATACCGGAAATATATATTATTCACATAATACTGCATGGGAAGAAATAGCAAAGGGCGTAGGAGCCCTTAACTTAACCGACTTAGGTATAGTTGATGGTGTATCTGGTCAATTTTTAATGACAGACGGGTCTGCAGGGTTTGCATTTACTAATATCAGAGAAGGTTCTGTATATTATACAAATGGAAATTTTGGTACTGTTGGAGATAGTAAAAGCGGAAAATATATTTATAGGGGGTTAACAACAGATGATGTTCAAACAGAAATTTTTATAGGTGGTGTTGTTGATTCAAGATTAGACTTTCAAAATAATTCAATTAATACAGTAGACATATTGGTTACATGTGCAAAAACAGCAACTTTAGGAGGAGCATCTTTTAAATTTGAAGCATGTTTTAGAAATACAGCAGGAGCATTAACTCTTTTAGGAACAGTTAATAAAACAAGAATAGGTTTTACTGATAATACATATGATGTGGTATTAGATGCTGATATGGATGATACTAATACAATGAGGCTTAGATGTACAGGAGCTATAAATCATATTATCCGTTGGATGGCAGTAGTTAATACAGTTGAGGTATCCCAATGAAATATATCATAAATTTATATAATACTGTCACTGATGCTCAAGCCGTTGCTGATCGTCTAGGCATAACCGGAACTGTTTTATTAAATCTTAAAACTATACATGTTGAAGATCCTACACAAGAACAAGTTGATGCTTGGGTAGCAGATGCTGATGTAAAAGCAATTATGCCAGATCAAGGAACTGTTTGTACAGATATAGGTATTTTTGATACAGCTCAAGCACAAAGTCAACCAACAGATAGTGAAACATTTAGTCAAAGTATTGGGGGAGAATCATCTCAAAATACTTTAGCATTTAATGATGGTGTTGATGATTGGTATTATTGGCATTTACCGGCATCATCACAACGACCTAGAACAGATTCGAATTATAGTTCTACATATACCTATGCAAATGATGGTACTAATGTTGATCTTTATATTTTAGATTCGGGTGTTGCAGGAGCATATTTGCAATCAAATGGGGGAGCCGCCGCAAACGCAAAAGGTTCTCCTGATGTAATTGGTATAATGCATCCTGAATTTGAAGATCCTCAAGCTTCTAATGGCTCAATTGCTAATGCAAATCAAGGCGATCAATATCGTGTAATGCATTTAGGGGTACAATCTGTAAATATTGGAGGCTGGCAAAATGAAGATACCATGGGACATGGTACATATTGTGCTATGTTTGCGGCAGGAAAATTAGCAGGAATGGCCAAAAAATCGTATATATGGTCAGCAAAAGTAATGGATGGCTCGGGTGTTGGGGCTAATTCAGGTTGGTTATCAGACCTAGAACTGGGAATGGATGCGGTTATTAATCATGTTCAAACCAAAGGCAACGGACGACCGAGTATTGCAAATATATCTATAGGAGTAGGATTTTATAGATCCCCATGTCAAATTCGTATAAATGAAGTAGCAGGAGATACTATAGCCGAACTGTTAGATGATCATGAAAAAATTATGGGTAGTAGTGAAATTTTTATTTGTCGATCTGCAGGTAATGGTATTCTTGATAATGTGAATGATCTAATACCAAATGGGCCTGTTCAAGCATCGTTTGTGACAGGACCAAGAACAGGTGGAATAATACCAACTGATCCGTGGAATATAGAAGGTATCGCCCAAGATAAATTTGGTGTTGGAGCATTGGAATATGTTGAAATGGCAGGACATGCAGGTGATCCTAGAAATGGTAATGGATGGTATAATTTACAATTATCTAATTTTTCTAATTATGGCAATTCGGTGCAAATAAGTGCTCCAGGAAAAAATTTAATTGTTAAACATTGGAATTCTGATGAATTTCTTTCTAATGGAACATATCTCATAAGTGCATCAGGTACATCATTTTCTTCACCTATTATTGCAGGTGCCGCATGCCTTCGGCAACAACAAGCATTTAATGAACCTATAAGCCTTACAAAAGCATTTTTATTAGGTGCATCTAGTAAAACATATGATTATCAAAATTTAATAGATTATACGTATCCACACGAATTAAGATGGCCTATAGTAAATGCCATAAAATACCTAGATAGTCCAAATGTACAAAAAAATGATAATATACAAACATTAAGCGGTAATAATTTAGTTGCTATTAGAGTAAATCCATATTTATATGGTGTAAAAACACTTAATGATGATTCTGAAGAATTAGAACATGGTCCATCAAATAATGGTAATCAAATGAAAATAGCAAGAAGAGATTATTTTGTATTTGATGAAACTATTAAAACAGATGCAGGACTTTTAGGCGTTCCGTATCTTCATGGTTATTCTCATAGAGTAGCATATAGATTTTTTGGTTATTTAGATTTAGCACCCGGCGATCCAAATGGAGGAATTACTCTTGCCGCACCTGTTTCTGGTACTCCTGTTGTTGATGCAGTTGATGCAAATGTTGCCAATAATGGTACAACGCAACTTCAAGTATTATCGTCCGCAGTAAATAATGCCGGCACCTTTTGTAGAGTATGGTTAGTAGCAATTGATTCAAACCCATCTGGGTGGCCGTCTGGACAACCGTTTGATATACCGACAGGTATAACAACAGGTGTGTGGAATGGTAAATTTCTTACACAAGGAAATGCATCCGGAATTTATTTTGGAAAAATAGAGAATATGAATATTGCTACCACTAGTACAGTTACGGATAGTGTGTCTGCATTAAATGGTTGGATAGTATTTAAAGCAACAGTATCTGCTCAGGATAACCACTCATCTGATGGTGATGGATTAAAAGTAGCAAATTTATCTGGTACAAATTCTTTGGGCATTGACACAGTAGCATCCCCGGATATAACATATGATGCAACACAATACGGAAATGGTCTTGGCACATGGGATGATTTACATTGGCGAGATGGTTTATTATCAAACATAGATAGTGATAATATTGGTACTGTGGCTATGCTAGGAGTATATGATCAACAATCAAATCAAAATATAAGAGATTATCTACCTATAAAGGAAACAAGTCAAAATATATTATTTAATTGGTATGTTGAAAAAGAATTAATGGTTCCGGATTTAGTAAATGGAGGATTTATATCTACTACTACTCAAACGGTTAATGTAAAACAAAATGACGTAATAAATCTTAATTTAGGTATGTGTTGGATAGATACAACCACAAATTCTATTATTGGATATCAACATTTAGAAGTAGAACCTACTACATATACTATTTCGGGTGGTGGTTTACCTAATGGTTTATCTTTAGATAATGCCACAGGCCAATTAACAGGCACAATTATAGCAGATATAGATACAGTTGATCAGTTTACTATTACTGCAAGCGGAGTTAATGCTGTATATATTTTTATAATAGGTGAACTTTTAGAAACTGGTTATTTTTATGATGGAACAGATTTAAAATTACCAGGTAGAGTTTTAGATAATTGGGTTGAAGTTACAACAGATAATTATCAATTAGAAGTCAATAGAAATTATATGATAGATTCGTATGCATTAAATCCTGCACCTATGACTTTTATTTTACCAAGTTCTGCAAAAATGGGAGATACTATTCAACTTATTGATGCAACAAGAGTGCAAACTATAAACAATTGGATAATAAATCCCAATGGATTATCTATTGCAGGCAGTGGTGCAGGAAATTATACAATAAGTTCGGGAGATTCCCTTGAATTTGTGTATTTTGAATCAACTAGAAGTACGTCTTTAAATGCTTGGATAGTTTATAATAGAGGAAAAATATGAAGTTTTTAAAGAAAAAACCCATAGAAACAGCAGAAGTACAACAAGATATTTTTACCGGAAATGGTGCTGAAACAGAATTTACTCTTACATTTACTGTAATAGATGTAAAACAATTATTTGTATCTATTGATGGACTAATGCAAGAACCAATTGCGGCATATGGTATTAATACTGCTGGCACAAAAGTTGTATTTACAGGAGCACCAATTTTAAATGCAAAAATTTTATGCAAATATATCGAAGCATCACCAATTAATATTACAACTGTAAATCAAAATTCTATAGGAATAGATGAACTCGCTGTAGCAGACGGAACATATGGACAAGCATTAACCACAGATGGATCAGGCGGATTAAGTTTTGCCGCTGTTGATCCTGGAGGATTCGAATATAAAAATGATACAGATTCTCCATTTACTGCATATGCAGGGCAAGCAGTTCAAATAGATACAACAAATGCATCAGTTACTATGTTATTACCTGCAACACCTAATCAAAATGATGCTATTACTATAGTAGATGGAGGAGGAAATTTTGCAGGTTATCCATTAATAGTTGAACGAAACGGTAGTACAATAATGGATGTAGCAGATGATTTAGTAGTTAATTATGAACGAAACTATTTTGGCTTAGTATATAATGGTTCTACATGGAGGATATTTGCATAATGGCACTAACAACATTACCAGCAGGATCTCTTGTTGATGGCTCAATAACAAGTGTAAAAATTGCTAATGCAACCATACTTACGGAAAACATAGGAACAGGAGCAATTACTGCGGATAAAATAACCACAACATTAGATCTTTCTTCGCATACAGTAACATTACCTCTAGACTTAATAGGTCAAGGACAATTAAATATGTCATATGATTCTTCTAATGACATTGATAAATTTTTACAAATATCTTCCTCCGGAGCCCTACAATGGGCCACTCCCATCCCTCCACCTACCACATATAGTGCGTTATCGGGTCTTATACCAGCAGGTCATATAGATGCTGGTACTATTACTTCAACAATGATTGGAGATCAAGAAGTTGCAGATAGTAATATAGCAGATGGAACAATATCAGCAGGAAAATTAAATACAACATTAGATTTGTCAACAAAAACGATAACTTACCCTACTGATAGTTCATTAACTAATTTAACAATAACAGGAAATTTACATCTACTAGGTACAACAACAGAAATTGATACTCAAAATTTACTTGTTAAAGATAACATAATAGTAATTAATGATGACGAAAGTGGACCTGGAGTATCTGCAAGTGCCGCAGGTATAGAAATTAATAGAGGTCCTGGAGAAGATAAAGCCACTATTATGTGGGATGAAGCATCTAGTAAATTTGAATTTAAATTGGGTGCTAATACTGTAGATTTAGTTTATAACACAGAAGCATATGCTGATGATATTATAGGATATGATCACTTAAAAATAAACAACCCAACTGATCCTGGTCCGGGTATTAATACTTTTTTAGAATCAGACGGTACAGGTAATTTTAATTTAATACAAGTTAATTCTAGTAATTTTCTGTTATCTGGAGATATAACAGGTACCCTTCAAAATAATGTAATTCCCGACGATAGTATAGGAACAGATAAATTAGAAGATTATTCTATTACATCAGTCAAAATAGATACAAGCCTTTCATTTGTAGGTAAAACCATTACTTTAAATGCGTCAGATATTTTAACAGCAATAAATGGTACAGGATATTTTAATATATCAAATCCTAATTTTAATGTTCCAGATAATTGTATAGATAGTGCGGCAATATTAGATGGTTCTGTAACTGGTTTTAAATTGGCTCCTACTTTAGATATATCAGGAAAAACTATAATTTGGCCCGATCTACTGCCTTTTAGTAGTGTAATAGTAGAAGATTCCTTTGTTCTTCCAGTTGGAGACACCGGTGACAGAGGTACAGCATCCCAAGGCAAAATTAGATACAGTACTGAATTAGCCACATTTGAAGGGTATGATGGCTCTAATTGGGGATCACTTGGCGGAGTTATTGATGTCGACCAAGATACTTATATAACAGCAGAAGCAACTACTGATTCAGATAATTTAGATTTTTGGACTGCTGGTACTAAACAGATGACAATAGATCAAACCGGTAATGCCACATTTACTGGTGATGTTTCTGTTAGTAATTTAACAATTGATAAAAACATAGTCGAAAAATTAGGAACTGCTACTCCAAGTGGAACAACTGTAACAATTGATTTGGCCACAGGTAATAATTTTATAGTGGATTTAGAAAGTACAACTGGCAATATTACAACATTTACAATAAACAATACAAATTCAACTGCTAATAGTGTAACTACTTTTATTATGAAAGTTATTCAAGGTTCGGTTGATAGAGTGTTTGTATGGAGTGGAATATCTACTGTTAAATGGCCCGATTCGCTTGGTGATGGTTCGTTAACCGGAATTACGCCACCTGTTATAACCACAGGAAATGATAAAGAAGACATTTATTCTTTTACTAGTTATAATAATGGTTCTACTTGGTATGGTCGAGTAATTGGTATGGATTATAGTTAAGCGGCTATTTTTTGTATATTTGTTGCTATAGTTTTTATTTTATTAATAGCCGATTTATCATAAAGAACTAATTTAGCCCCTGAATGCAATGGTTTCGGCCATGCTCCAATATCTACCCAACAATAACCGCTAGATTCTTTGTTTAATATCGGAACAAATTCATCATAACAAGCAATAACAAATGTTTTATAATTAAAACCATTTTCGGATTCAAATATATGTAAAGGATATATTTTATGCGAAACAGGAAGTTCTCCCATTTCTTCTTCTAATTCTCGTTCTAATGTTTCTAATGGCTGTTCATCGTTTTCTGCTTTACCACCCCAAAATGCCCAAGTACCAGGATGACTGACATTTTTTGATCGCATTTGAAGTAATATTCTACTAGTAGGTAAAGACAAAAAGATAGCGCCTACTCCGCTAATCATAAATATAATCTCCAATAACCAGCCGGATAATTTGCTTCAATTGCACTAATCCATTCTGTACCATTCCATTTCCATTTATTACTATCTTGTGCATTTTGTGTAAATTTTACAGTTCCCCATGTGTGTCCTGCATTTTCACATGTAGATTTAACTGTATGTTCTTTTTCAGGACAACCCATATAGGCGGCACTCGCATCAAAATCAACAGACCAAGAACCACTTCCATACTGTATTATATCATACTTATTGCCTACAGCGGTTCCCCAAACACCACCCGATCCAGATATGTCATTTAAAATTAAATATCGTTGATCATCTGTCGTAACAGGTATAGTACCATCTCCGGGATAGGCCACAGTAGGATCTATAATAGCATCTACAGTAGCAGTTTCTGCTGAATTTGAAGGTAATGTATCTGTATCTATCGTTGCTGTAAGTTGTTGTTGTAATGGATTAGATAAAGTTCCGTATACTTGAAAATTTGCTTCGCTTTCTGTCAAAGCATCCATTAATTTAATTTGGCTAATTCCTGTTCTTAATTCACTGCCGCGTTGTTTAAATAAATCTTCCCAAGTATCGGTTGCAGGAGCCCCGGTTTTATCTAATAATGTTAATATCTCACCAGTAAAATTTACAGCCTTATCGCCAAATGTTGTCACCATATAACTAGTAGGTGCATCTGTTATTGTTCCATCACTTCTAAATTGAGCCATTTCTGCTGATGATTTTGCAGTAACCATAGAAGAAATAATTTGATGTATAAGTTTTTGTTTTGTTACTCTTGCAGGTACTGTTATATGTATAGGCATTTTAAATGTTAATGTTGCAATATCTATAGTATCTTCTACACCAGTTGGTATTGATCTATTTGTCCATTGAACAGCGGTTAATTCTACAATAGATAATCTTGTCCAATCAAACGGATTATCTGTAGCATTAATATCAACAGCAGGATTATATAAACTTAAAATTTGTTCTAATAATTGAAACTTTTGATCACTATTGCTTGTCCATATATCTACTTGCATTGTTAAATTATAAGGAACAGGCATATGTCGTTCAATTTGATATGTGTCGCCTAATTCATCATCATATTTGTTCGTTTCATAATTAAATTTCTTTTCAAATACTTGTACTTTATCAATTTCTGTGGGAGCTCGTCTGTCTTGCGGACTTGTCTCTAATGATTGAATCCAACAACTTATAAATGGAGCAGAATTTATTACATTTTCTGAATTTTGTTTTAGAATATGCATTGCCATACGGGTCGCATCACCATACCTAACAGGCACAGTTCTATATGTTTCTGTTTCTCTATCTATCTCAATTTGAAAATTTGCAAATAATCGCATAAATTGTTGCAAATATCTGCGTGTTTGTTTATCGTAAAAAAAATCCATTATACATCACTTTTAGGTTTTATTACACTAGACAATCCTTGTTTAGATTTAATATCTTCGCCAGGCATAGATAAAGTATCGGGATTGTTTGTAAATCTTCTTTGTGAAAATGTTCTTGATTCCCAAGTATCATCATTGGGATTATAATCTGCTGTATATGTCCATAACGTTCCTATCCGTTTATATAATCTATTAGGGGTAAAATCGTTACGTACAAAGAAATCACCTTCAGTCGGATTTGCTGGAAATTGTGTTCCGTGTGCAGGTGATATTGAATCGTAATTAAATAAATGACTAGTATCTAAGTATCCTTTATTTTCTTGTTCTGCGGCTTCTATAATAACATCAGATATTTCAATTTCTGACGAATATGTACTAAGTACATCTGTGTCAGTTTCCATAATATCTTGAAATTCTTGTGTGTCGTTCATAGGACCTACTTTAACACGCCATATATGAGGCCACCATGATTGTGAAAATCCTTCTGATGCTCTGTTAGCATCTTCAACCACATAAAATTTATTAATACCATTTAAATTTTCATTTAATAATGTGTCGTCTCGTAGATGTGGTAATTCTAATACATCACCTGACATTAATTTTCTGCCAAGTTTGGCTATCATATCATTAATGTGAAATGATACAAATAAATTATCTGCTGTTAAAAAGAATCCAAATTGAGAAAGATCAAAATCGTTATCACTTACATTATATAGACCACGCAATTCATAAATATCAGGATCATATTTTCTATCCCTATTTTCCATTAATAACATGTCTTGTATTGTTATTTCAGAAGCACCATCTTGTGCATGATAATTAGGTTGGGTTGGATCATTTTGTTCGCCTACTTGTTCTGGTCCTAGATACTTATGAACTAAAAAGGCAGTTCCGCCCACTTCAAATTGTTCTCTAATATTTGAATCGAAAAAGTTATAATCGTTGGACTTTTCTTGTCGCCAAAGGCTAAGTCGGGGCATATATCATTCCTTATTCTTAATATTTATCGAAATATCATACCCCGATTGGATTAAACAATAGTATCTATAATAATTTTTGTAATATCATATGGATTAGCATTAGATGCAGGTCGTCTATCTTCTAAATAACCTGTTGTATAATTAGACTCAACTGTCTCAGGAGGTATTCTCACACTCGCACCTCTATTACCCTCACCATAAGTAAACTCATCAATAGATGCTGTTTCATGTTTGCCGGTCATTCGTTGGTCATTATCTTTTCCATAAACAGCAATATGTTCATCATGTTTTTCTTCTAATTTATCAAGTATGCTATCATATATTCCCTTATTTGCATTATTTCTCATAGAATCAATTGAGAAGTTTGTATGCATACCAGATCCATTCCAATCTCCTTTAATAGGTTTGGGTTCTATATTAATATCATATCCATGCTCTTCTGCAACTCTTTCTAAAATATATCGTGACATCCAAAGATCATCGCCAGCATTCTTCGCACCTTTACTAAACACTTGGTATTCCCATTGGCCAAGAGCAACCTCGGCGTTTGTACCAGTAATATCAATCTCTGCATCAATACATTTAGTCATATGATCAGATACTACTTCTCTTCCTGCAACTTTACTTGCACCTACACCACAGTAATATGGTCCTTGAGGTCCTGGCTCTCCATTTTCCCAGCCTAGTGGTTTATTAGTACCATTCGTTATAAAGTATTCTTGTTCAAATCCAAACCAATAATCATCAGAGTCTTCAAATGTTATAGCTTCTCTCTTTTCAGTTGAACACATAACAAGCCAACCATTGAACTGAAATGGGTTATGATAGATTTTGACAGGGGTTAATTTGCAATCTGAATCTTCGCCAGGTGCTTGACCAGTTGACGAACCGTCATAACCCCAGGATGGAACTTTTTCTAATGTATTAATATCACCTTCTGCGACTTTTGTTTTACTCCGTAATTGCTCGTTCGCATCGAGCCATACGTATTCTAGTACTGTCTTCATATTGTTTTCCTTTTAAAAACACTTAATTTTATGCTGAAAATATAAGCACCGTCTATGAAATTTTCCATCTATTTTTCTTATAAAATGCTTAATTTTATGACGTTTTTCTCATTGAGTATTTACCTCATTATAATATAATTTAACTGGTTACGAAAAATTTAAAAATTTCTGCTAAAATACCCAGCATGGTGTATAAAAAATAAATATATACGGAAACCTATTTTAGGAAACCACGTTAATAAATAAAGCGGGGTAACATATGTTTCTTACAGATCATCTTCAAAATGCGGCTAAAGCCGCTGGACGACCATGTAATTTGTCGTACTATTTTTATCATGCATGGGTAGCACTTAAATGTGGAACCATATATTATTATATAGCGTTCTTTTCTCACGTACATGCAATTTTTCCTTTTGTTCACGCAGGCTTTGGGCTCGCAGAAATGATTGTAGCTCGAACCAATGTAATTCGTAAAAGTATTCCTAACTGGGAAGGCTGGAAGGAATTAGATAATTGGGACGACGAAAAATATGTCTCTTGATAATTTTTTGGAACGATTGGATAAAGAATTACTTAATCATTCTGTTATAACCAATAACAAATATTGTAGTTGGTTTAGGCATACACCAGATTTAATATTAGAAGATGTACGTCAATTTACTCAACAATTTTCTGTTTTTTCAAATCAATTTATTATTGCCCAATTGCATAAGATTATAAATGCAGTAGATTTAGAAGAAGCAAGGTCAGGAAAAGAAGTATTAGCAAATGAAATAGGAGTTGCCTTTAAAGATGGTTCTGTAGATGAAGGAAAATATCGATTTACATCTGCACATTTTGAATGGCTAGTTAGGTTTGCTAAACCATTAGGATTAACATTTGATGATATAGGTAAACGAAAACACGGATCGCCAGCAACATTATTTTATTGTGATGAATTAATTAGAATATATGGCAGTGAAGATTTTAATGTATCAGCAGGTGCTAGTTTTGCAGTAGAAAATTGGGCGGCGGCAGGTTTTTGGAAAGATTTGATAGCTGGATTGCAAAAATTTAAAACAAAATATGTTTTAAATTTGCCGTTAAGTTTTTTTACATGGCATGATAAATTAGAAGACCAACATGCAGAACATACTAGAGAAGAAATGATAACATTATATAATGAACATAATCTTAATGAGGATGTGTTTATTAAAGCAGGTAATGAAATGTTAGATGGAGTTGAAACATTTTGGGTTGGACTTGATCAAGAGCGAATAACAAGGACCCATTATGGACATTAGAGGATTACATCATTATGCATGGAAATGTGTTGACGCCAAAAAAACAATTGATTTTTATAGTGGTATTTTAAATTTACCGCATGTACATACTATAAAAAAAGATTATGTTCCTAGTACGGGCAAATATGCTCCGTATGAACATATATTTTTTAAAATGGACGAGGGAAGTCATATTGCTTTTTTTGATATGGGAGACGGCAAAGGCACAACTACCGATTGTGATGATTGGATAGTGCATTTTGCATTTCGTGTTGATACAAAAAAAGATGTTGATAAGTGGCACGAAAAACTAAAAGATTATAATATAGATGTTATAGGTCCTACTAATCATGATGATTGGATTTATAGCATTTACTTTTTTGATCCAAATGGATTAAGATTAGAAATTACAACCGAACTAGAAAAGGACAGATGAGTGATACTTGCTATTATAGGCGCTGGACGAATAGGGCTTGCCGTAGAAAAATTATTAAAAGATGATTTTGAAATTAAAATGTGCGACACTAGAGTCGCGGCAGAAACTTACGGAACAACGTTACCAATTATTGATTTTGTAGATGCGTCTGATACTAAGATGTTAAGTTCGTTTTTAGATCACTCAGATATTGTTCTTTCAGCAGTAAATTATAAATTTAGCAAAGATATATTACAACTTGCATTAAAAAAAGGAAAACATTACGTTGATTTAACAGAAGATGTAGAAACAACAAAATGGATTCAAGGATTTACAGTACAAGAAAAAAGCATATCTGTTATTCCTCAATGTGGATTAGCACCAGGTGCAATTAATATTATCGGAGGGCATTTAGCAAGACAATTTGAAAAACCTGTGTCACTTAAACTTCGGGTAGGTGCATTACCTTTATATTCAGCAAATAGAATGTCATATTATTTGAGTTGGAATACAGCCGGACTATTAAATGAATATGTTAACCCATGTGATGCTATTGTTGACAGAGGAAAAATAAAAGTTAAACCACTTGAAGGTGTAGAAAAAATTATAATAGACGGTACCGAGTATGAAGCATTTAATACATCCGGGGGAGTTGGTACATTAGCAGAAACATATTGGTTAAAAATAAATGAATTAGATTATAAAACTATTAGATATCCCGGACATGTAGATTATTTACGTTTTATGTTTGAAGACTTAGGACTTAAAAATAATATGGAATTAGCAAATAACATTTTTAATCAAAATGTACCAACAACAACAGATGATGTAGTAGTATTTTTTGCAAAAGCAACAGGTTATAATAATGGTGCCCTTACAGAAAAAAACTGGGTTTGTAAAATATACGGCAAGGATGGTTTAACTGCCATTGAACGAGCAACTGCAAGCGGTGTTGCTGAAGTTTTATGTATGCTTAAAGATAAAAAATTAAAATCCGGTTTTGTTAAACAAGAAGAAATACCATTCGATGATTTTATTAATGGTAAGTTTGGTGCAATATACCAAACAATTTAAAGGAAAAAAAATGAAAAAGCTATTATTAGTTTTTGTAATGATGGCAACATGGATAGTTGTTGGTTGTGGAACAAGTACAATAGGTTGTTATGGACATTGGGTCAAGGGCCCCGGACATCATAGAGGAACAAGAACTCTTCTTAAAGATGCCAAACTACCTTATTATCAGTGTGTAGATGAGAATAAACCTCATAATGATGTACAAGGAAAACGGAGATATTTATGAGCGATAAGGTATTAAAAAAGGTAGAAGGATCGCGGTTAACAATGATATTAGAACTAACCCAATTTTGTGATGGTAGTGCATATCTTAGCCATATGGAACGAATACGAGGTGCAAGAGGCGATACTTTACCTGAGTCTGCTTATGAAATTCCCTTAATGTACCAAGCAGTAAGTGATAAATTCTTGCCTTGGTGTGCTGATATACCTGCACATCCATATGAATATAAAGTAGACTTTGAAGCAGAAGTAGGTGTAATAGTTGATAGAGTTCCAATGGGTATTAGTGTCGAAGATGCAGGCAAACATATTAAGTATGTTACAATTATCAACGATATTAGTCTTCGTACTTTTTGTGCAAAAGAAGTACTAACAGGATTTGGTTTTTTGCAAGGAAAACCCCATAGTGCATTAGGAAAATGGAGCATACCAGTTTCAGCATTAGAAGACGAAGTTTGGCATGATAATAAGTTTCATGCTACTATGATTGTTGAACTTAATGGTGAACAAATAGGTAAAATTAGCACATCAAAAGGAATGCATTTTGATTTTGCACAATTAATAGTTCATGCCGCAAAAACTAGAGAACTAAGTAAAGGCTCATTAATTGGAGGCGGAACAGTAAGTTCAAGTAACATTAATGATGGGTTTGGTTGTTTGATGGAACGAAGTATTATTACTGATAATAAAGAATATTTAAAATCAGGTGACAATATAAAAATGTATATAAAAGAATTTTCCGATCATCTTTTAATAGAACAAAGGGTAGCATAAACGAAAGTTTCGCTATTATCATGAAAAAACTAGTCCTTGTTATAATTTTTATATTTGGTTACATTAAATTTGCATCACCATTACCTGAAATTTCCACTATTGTTATAGATAGTGCTCCAAAGAAACTGTATACAGAACTTTATTCAGATGAAAATGGTAATCAGTTTATGGTTGAAATCTACGAGGAGCCCCAAGAGGGAAATGATTTAATTCACTTTAGGGCATTTAAAAACGGAAAACTAATTTCTCGTAAGTCTCAAGCACTAGCAGATGGTCACAATTTTACATTTTTTGTCGACGAAACAGAACAAAAATTAATGCGTGAAAATGCTAAAGAAGTTCTTCAAAATGTGTTACGGGAGTTAATGGCCGAATCTGATAGGAAATTAAAAGATAAACTTGAAAAAATGTTTGACCAAGATAAAATAGCTCAAAGTCTTTCCGAAAAAATCAAAGTTGATTTACCTGATGTTTCCATAGCGTCTGAGCAGATTTCAGAGATGGCTAAACAACTTTCAAAACAAATTAAATCGCCGGATGTTTCAATAGCCTCTAAACAAATTGCAGATATGGCTAGGATTATTTCAGAACAAATTGAAACGCCTGATGAAGTAATTTCAGATATGGCAGATAAAATATCAGAGCAAATAACATTTGATGGAGGAACAGTTGGAGATATTGCTGAACGGATTTCAAAACAACTTAATGAAAAAGAAACGCCCGATGAAGTAATTTCAGAAATGGCCACTCGTATTTCTAAGGAAATTAATGAAAAAGAAACTCCTAATGAAGTAATTACAGATATGGCAACAAGAATTTCAAAGCAAATTAAAACAC
>LWDU01035460.1_pt1 | contig 19327 bp, 18 predicted proteins | sample 727161 | NCBI WGS metagenome assembly LWDU01 (sample SAMN04566230, study PRJNA314399) | hydrothermal vent metagenome | isolation source: deep sea hydrothermal plume seawater | place: Mexico: Gulf of California, Guaymas Basin | collected 2004-07-11
CTGTTTAGTTTCGTTCTATAAGACTTCGGTAGGTCTTCAGGTGTTTTAGCGCCTGGGCGTGCTCCCCAACCAGCTCGTAGAGCCGAGACAGGTTGTAGTGTGCGTCTGCCAGGTTTGAGGCACGCTTGTACGCGTCGATCGCGTCCTGGATCCTGCCCATATCCTCAAACAGTGTCCCAAGGTTGAATGCGGCAAGGACATTGTCGCGTTCAACATCCAGTGCATGGTTGTAGTGTTCTTCGGCGGATTCGTATTCACCCGCTTCCTGTAGCAATCGTCCAATGTTGACGTGTGCATCAGAATGGTAGGGGTCCAGCTCAAGGGCTCGAAGGTAGGCGGCGGGGGCATCCTGCGGAGAAACTGCCTCCAGGTCAACACCAAGGTCGAACCAGTCATCAGAAGAAAGCTGGTCGCTGGCTTGCGCTTCCTCGGCTGCCTGTCGAGCGAGTGGTGCAACTGTTCCTGCAAGGTCTGCTACCGCGAAATTAAAATGTATCTGTCCGGTCGCTGCATCATAAACCTGGTCGGCCTCACGAATCACAACAGCGCCGCCATCCCCTGCAATTCTTAACGAAGTCAGCGGGCGGTTAGAAGGTAATTTGGATTTGAGATTAAAAAGGGCGTGGTTAATTTCTGCCCGACGAACACCAGCTTGCATGAGTTCTTTCGCCGTGCGCAATACAATAATGTCCTGAAAGTCGAAGCGATAGTGATTCCCGGTTGTTCTGGCCGGCTCTAGAATCCCTGCGCGAGCAATTTCCCGAATGAGTTCCGGGGACATTTCTAGCAGTTCCGCCACATTTTGTGTCGAGTACCTCTTCATATGGCCCAGTGACTACCTCTTAACTTATTTGCCGGACTTTTCTTCGCTCGAGCTTTTCTGGCGGCAGGTTTGTGGCTTCTTTGCACCCTTCATGAGCCGCGACGATATCTCCACCATTTACGGTCTGTTCAAGCACCTCGAGCATATGGTGTCTGGCCTCGTCTGTATAGTTCTCAGGTTCAAATCTTTCTCTCAGTAGCTGGCTAACCAATAGAATGGAAAGCGTGACAAATAGAGTGACAGCTGATCCAGTTAAAGGTGTTCTCATGCCGGTACCTTCGGGTCAATCGGGTTTAAAGAATTTAGTTAATGCGGGTGTTAATTGACCTAAACAGTCGAAAGCCGGATATCTATCGAAAATAGATTAGCCGAGAAACCATTGATTTCAGAGCTGAAACAAGGCCTGGGTTGAAATGATTTCCCCCAACTCATGCTTCTGGCGGGCTGAATCTATATAATGCGCGCGGCTTTAACAGACACGCCAATCCAGCCGCGCTGGATTGAAATAACCTGAGGTAATTATGGCAAGTTTTAACTGGCAAGACCCATTTTGTATGGACGATCAGCTCTCGGATGATGAGCGCATGATTCGGGATACAGCAAGAAGCTATGCGAAGGACAAACTTATGACTCGTGTCCGGCAGGCATACCGTGATGAACACTTTCATCGCGAAATTATGACCGAAATGGGTTCGCTTGGCCTTCTTGGCCCAACCTTGCCAGAGAAATATGGCTGTTCGAATATAAACTATGTTTCCTACGGTCTGGTTGCTCGGGAGATCGAGCGAGTGGATTCCGGCTATCGTTCCGCCATGAGCGTTCAATCTTCGCTCGTGATGCACCCAATTTACGCCTATGGTACAGAAGAGCAGCGAGAGAAATACCTGCCTAAACTGGCGACTGGAGAATGGGTTGGCTGTTTCGGATTGACGGAACCCGATCACGGCTCTGATCCCGGCAGCATGATTACCCGAGCTGAAAAGACCTCCGGTGGTTATCTTCTGAATGGTGCAAAAATGTGGATCACCAACTCGCCAATTGCCGACCTTGCGGTGGTCTGGGCTAAACTGGATGGTGAAATCAGGGGATTCATTGTCGAGAGAGGAACGCCCGGGTTTGAAACCCCCAAGATTGAGGGCAAGTTCAGCTTGCGAGCGTCGGTAACCGGTGAGATCGTACTGAGTGACGTTGAGATACCCGAAGAGAACCTGCTGCCGAATGCGAAGGGTCTTGGAGGACCGTTTGGTTGCCTTAACAAAGCACGGTTCGGTATTTCATGGGGTGCGATGGGGGCTGCAGAGTATTGCTGGCATGCAGCCCGTACTTACACATTGGACCGTAAACAGTTTGGCAGGCCACTGGCCGCCAACCAACTGATCCAGAAGAAGCTGGCTGATATGCAAACTGAAATCACACTGGGGTTACAGGGTGCTCTTCGAATCGGCCGAATGATGGACAATGACGAATGCCCGATTGAGAACATCTCCATGATGAAACGAAACAACTGTGGCAAAGCGCTCGATATCGCGCGGATGGCGAGGGACATGCATGGCGGTAACGGTATATCGGATGAGTACCATGTGATCCGGCACCTGATGAACCTGGAAACCGTCAACACCTATGAAGGCACCCACGATATCCACGCATTGATCCTGGGTCGCGCCCAGACTGGCTTGCAGGCATTTTCAAATTAGGAACAGGGAAAAGTAAGCTTTTTCCTACACAAAAGACAGCATTTTCCTTCAATGGGAATCGGCGTCTGTTGGCTTCCATTCCTGGTGTGTCAGGTTTATCTTTGATGCCTGAGCGGCGGGAAGGAGAATGCAGTGATTCGAATTATTGTTGTAGACGATCATCAACTAGTACGAACAGGCACTCGACGTTTGCTGGAAGATGTGCCGGGATTGAAAGTCATTGCTGATGCTGGCAGCGGGGAAGAAGCAGTGGAGCTTGTCAGGGAACTGAAGCCCGATGTTGTCCTGATGGATATTCAGATGCCTGGGATTGGTGGGCTTGAAGCTACTCGCAGGTGTCTGCGGGCGCACCCGGAGGTAAAGGTTCTCGTGGTCACCATCTATGAAGATGAACCCTACCCATCCAAATTGTTGAATGTTGGTGCCTCGGGCTATCTCACCAAAGGCGCAGACATCAAGGAAATGCTGTTGGCGATTCGTAAGGTGCATGCCGGGCAGCGATACATCTGCGCCGAAATTGCCCAACAACGCGCGCTTCGTCCTTTCTCTGAAGCGGACACATCCCCGTTTGACCAACTCAGCACGCGTGAAATGCAAATTACGCTGATGGTCATCATGGGGATCAATGCCCAGGATATCGCTGAAAAGCTATCCTTAAGTCCGAAGACGGTTAACAGTTACCGTTATCGTGTGTTCGAGAAGCTGGATCTCAAAAATGATGTTGGCCTGACCAGGCTCGCGATCAAGTATGGCATTATCGACGCGGAAGTCGCAGCGTGACACACGCAGGTTTACAATGGCGGGGTGAATGCCGCAAATTTAGCTCAGGAATCAGCAAATCGTAAACTGCTCGCATGCAGGAAATGTCGTCGCCTGAGTAATCAGTTCAAACGCCTCATGGACAGCCATCCCGACTACTGGAACAAACCTGTTCCTGGCTCAGGAGCTGATTCATGTTCGCTGATGATTATAGGTTTGGCGCCAGGCATGCATGGCGCTAACAGGTCGGGTGTTCCCTTTGTTGGTGACTCGTCGGGTAACCTGCTGGGCGAAGTGCTCAGAGCATCAGGGCTGGCTGGGCAGGTAAAGATCACCAACGCTGTAAAATGCCTGCCAATAAAAAACCTTCCTTCGTCCAGGGAAGTAAAAAATTGCAGTCGGTTCCTTATCCGGGAAATTGAGGCGCATCAGTTAAACACCAGCCCGGTACTACTCCTGTTAGGGGGGCTTGCGCACAGGGCAACGATCAGTGCCCTGGGTGGTAAACAGTCTGATTACCCGTTTGCGCATGGTGCGATTCACGCTATGGATGAGGTGACGCTCGTCGATTCCTACCACTGCAGTCGATACAACACCCAGACAGGCCGCCTCACGTACCAGATGTTTCTGGACGTAGTGACCGCTGCCGGTAACATGGCATACCCATGACACTCTTCGACTCTAAAGCCTTCATCAAGCGACTTCCGTCCAGGCCCGGCGTCTATCGAATGTTCGATGAAGAAGAAGGCATTCTTTACGTAGGCAAGGCAAAAAACCTAAAGAACCGGGTGTCGAGCTATTTCCGTTCCAATGCACTGGATTCCAAAACCATGGCGCTGGTTTCCAGAATCCAGAAGGTTGATACAACGGTTACTGGTAGTGAAACAGAAGCGCTGCTCCTTGAGCAGTCGCTGATCAAGGAATACAAACCGCCGTACAACATTGTTTTTCGTGACGACAAATCATACCCCTATATTTTACTGACCACTGGGGACAAATATCCAAGACTGGCGTTTCATCGCGGCGCGCAGAAAAAGAAAGGCCGTTATTTCGGTCCATTCCCCAGCGCGTACAGTGTTCGTGACTCGCTCAACATCTTGCAGAAGGTGTTCCAGGTGCGGCAGTGCGAAGACACTTTCTTTAAGAACCGGGCGCGACCCTGCCTGCAGTACCAGATAAAAAGATGCTCGGGGCCCTGTTGTGACCTGGTCTCAACCGAAGACTATGCGGACGATGTGCAGCATGCTGCGATGTTCCTGGAGGGGAAAAACAATGCAGTGATGCAGGATTACGCGAACAAGATGGAAGACGCGTCTGACAAACTGGAATTTGAAAAGGCCGCGCACTATCGGGATCAGGTCGGCCATCTTCGTAAAATCCAGGAACAACAGTACGTCGTTGGAAACCAGGGAGACATCGATGTGCACGCTGTGGTTATCAATCCTGGTGGTGTGTGTGTCCTTGTGATGTTTATTCGTGGTGGAAGAATGCTCGGCAACAAGACTTTTTTTCCTAAAACAAGGCTTGATGAGAACGAATCAGAAGTGTTGGCGGCTTTCCTGCCGCAGTTTTACCTGAGTGGCAGTGGGGGCAGGGAGACGCCGCCGGAAGTGGTAGTGAATGCCAGAATTGAGGACAAGTTCGTCCTGGAAGGGGCGCTAACCAGCCAGTCAGGTCGAAAGGTCATGATCTCGGATAATGTCAGGAGCCATCGCAAACGATGGGTTGACCTTGCGGTGACTAACGCAGAACAAAGCCTTGGGTCCCACATGGCGAGTCGTAACAACCTGCAGCAGCGATTTCAGTCGTTGCAGGAAGCATTGTCACTGGAAGAAATACCAGGCCGCCTTGAATGCTTCGATATCAGTCATACCTCAGGAGAGGCGACGGTCGCGTCCTGTGTCGTGTTTGACCTGAATGGGCCGCTGAAGTCCGACTACCGGCGATTCAACATTGATGGAATCACCCCTGGTGATGACTATGCGGCTATGTCGCAGGCGCTGAGTCGACGCTACACACGCATCAAGAAGGGCGAAGGCTTACTGCCGGACATTCTGTTTATAGATGGTGGTAAGGGACAACTTAGTGAGGCCGAAAAGATTTTCGAGGAACTCCAGATTGAAGGCGTGACGCTGGTGGGTATTGCGAAAGGCCCAACAAGAAAGGCGGGACTGGAATCTCTTATTCTGTCTGGGGGACCAGAGCTCAATTTGTCGCAGGATAATCCAGGGTTACACCTGATCCAGCATATCCGGGATGAAAGTCACCGGTTCGCGATCACGGCCCATAGGACTCGCCGCGGCAAGAAACGAACTGAGTCAGTTCTGGAAGGAATTGACGGCGTTGGTCCCAAACGGAGGAGGTCGTTATTACGACATTTCGGTGGAAGTGCCCAGGTCGCCAGTGCCGGTCTGGAGGAACTGGCTAAAGTGGAGGGAATTAGCCGAATACTGGCAGAACATATTTATGCGACGCTCCACAACCAGTAAACTATGGTCACTGTATTAAGATACTCATTGTGAATCGAATCAATATACCCAATCTGATTACCGGGCTGAGAATTCTTCTGATTCCGGTGCTGGTCATTGTGTTCTACACGGCACCGCTCGACTGGCGTTACATTGCCGCGGCGATCGTGTTTACCGTGGCCGCGATTACTGACTGGTTGGATGGTTACCTCGCACGGAAGATGGGCCAGATGACCCCTTTCGGAGCATTTCTTGATCCGGTTGCTGACAAGCTTATCGTGGCGACTTCGCTGGTATTGCTGGTTGAAGTTCATGCGAGCGCGATACTCGCCGTGCCAGCACTGGTGATCGTCGGTCGAGAGATAGTGGTTTCTGCCCTGCGGGAATGGATGGCTCACTATAGCGAACGTCGAAGTGTCGCAGTCTCGGTTCTGGGCAAGATCAAAACCGTGTTCCAGATGATTGCCATTATTCTCTTGCTGGGTGCTGGGCCCGAACAAAGTCCGCCTGTTATTGCAGGTTATGTCCTGCTGTATATATCGGCAGTGCTGACACTGTGGTCCATGTTCGAGTACCTGAAGATTGCCTGGCCAGACCTGTATTCAGGCATGAAAAACGAGTAACCATTCCTGCAGCGTCGTAGAGATCTGGTGCTTTACAGGATACTTCTCGGTATGTGAGCAATAGGATGGAGCTGTTGCTTGAGGTATCAGGATAGATTGCTCTGAACCTTAAAATTCCCGAAACCAATCGAGATCTGCTGTACTTTTGGTCGGAATACTTTCCGGATGTCTTTAGCGCGCTATCTGAGTTAGCGGATCATATGTTGACAGCGGAATAGATGAAGGTTGTGGCGGAGTATAGGTTGATCAGGCAGGCTCGAGCGTCTGAACCGACCTTTGAAAATATGATTAAGGATTGAGCTGTGGCTAAGAAAAAGTTCTATGTCGTGTGGGTCGGCAAACAAACCGGTGTGTTCACTGACTGGTCGGTCGTACAACCTCTTGTCGCCGGATATCCAGGCGCGAAGCACAAAAGCTATCCATCAATGGAAGATGCGGAAAAGGCGCTCGATTCGGGTGCACCTGCTGCTAGATTGGCCTCGACCAAACCGGGTACTAAGAAAGAACCAAGTACTAGGAAAAAACCACAAGAATTTGTCCTGGACAAAGCCTATGACATTCACATCTTCTCAGATGGCGCGTGTGATCCAAACCCAGGTGAGGCAGGTAGTGGCGTGGCGGTCTATGAGCGAGGCTTACTCTCAGAGCTTTGGTACGGGTGCTATGAGCCTTTAGGTACTAACAACACGGCTGAGCTTAACGCGCTCTATAAGGCCCTGGAGATCGCAGAGAAGATGCTAAGCCCAAGTCGAAGAATACAGATACTCAGTGATTCATCTTATTCAGTAAACGCCATGACCAAGTGGTCAGTTGGTTGGGAGAAGAATGGGTGGGCACGTAAGGGGAATCAAGAGTTAGCTAATAAGGAACTCATAGCCAGCATGTACAGTTTGTACAAGAGACTAGCAGGCAATGTCGTTTTAGCTCACGTGAAAGGTCATTCTGGCGTCGAAGGCAATGAGCTTGCCGATAGGCTCAGTCTGATGGCGCATCGAGAGAAGATCGCCGGATTTCAGATGTTTGATGGTGTGAGTAAGAAGGAAGAGTTGTTGAGCATGGAGTAATCATGCTGCACGTAAGGATCGCTATTAGGAAGTTAGTGTCAAGGTTTCAGGAATTCGTAAAACCTTCCCCCAGGATTACCGGAAGAAGGGTGAGCTGTTTCAGATCGTTCTTTAGGATTGGTTGCTGGTTCCGCGGACATCTCTGGCACCTATACGAAAGAAGGATTTCGTGTAGGTGGTAGTGGCGTTGTCGGTGGCACTAAAAGCGGCATTCGACTGTCGTCCACCGGCATCACAGCGAAAGGCGACAGAGTGGCGGCTGAGGCTGTTTCCGACGGTGAAACGCTCGAGGGCAAACGCTGTTTAAATCAGTACCAATTTCTCTTCGAATTCAAAAATGGCAAATTCACTGCGGTACGTGAATACATGGATCCAATGCACGTCAGAGAAGTCTTTGGTGCGTAGATTTCACGACGGCTTTAGGCCTGAGGTGAGCCGTACCAGGAAACCGTCAATGAATACCTGATGGTTGAATTAGGTTACAAAATCAAATTGCCATCATTCTGCGCAAACGGCAGCCCGGTTTGAAATACTGATACTTCGTCGGCCCTCGCGGATAGGATTTCGGTCGTGGCCATTGGTGCAATAACCCACACTAATACCGGTCGCCTGGTCCACCCAGGCGATTTGCCCGCCGGCACCGCCGTGCCCAAAAGCCTCTGCAGAATTAGTGTGCCCAAAGCCTCGTAGATTTCTTTTCTCGTCTCCAGAGACGACAACGCCTAAGGCTCGATTAACTGGCGTGTTGGTTAATAGGTTTTTCATGCCGCCGGTCAAAACGGTGGTAGCCATGTTGAGCGTCTCCTTGCTCCAGATTGTTTCCCCGCTCTGCGTGTTGCCAATCAATCCCTGATAAAACAGAGCCAGTTCTGCTGCCGACATAATGCCTCCACCTCCTGGAACAGGCACTTTTCGAGTTTCTGTATTGTTGAACCCGAGCAATGCTTCCTCTGTAACCTCGGTCACCGGCGGTTCAGCAAGACCAAGGTTTGCATAGTCTTCGCTGGTCATCGATTTTCCGACGTGACTGATTTCGGCAATACGGTGATGTTGGTCTTCAGGACAGCCAACATATAGGTCCGGTAGGTTTAACGGTTCCGCGATGCGCTTTCTGACATAATCAGCAAAAGATTCGCCACTGAGCCGCTCAATAATTTCTGCAATAACCCACATGGAGGAGGTCGCGTGATATTCAAACCGGCTTCCCGGTGACCAGTTTAACCTCCAATCAGAGAATCGCTGGTATCTGAGTGTTTTGTCATTCCAGTCTGTGGGCCTAAAGGGTGCGTGAGGGAATCCAGCGGTATGCGTAAATAGTTGCTCGATTAGAATGTCCTGTTTGTCGTTGGAAGCAAATTCAGGGATCAGGTCAGAAACTTTTTGACGAACGTCTAACTTACCATCCTGGATGAGTAGCCAACCGGCGGCTGACGTTATCGCTTTGGTGGACGAAAACACGCAGTACAGTGAATCGTTAGTCGCAGACCCAAAAGTTTCGAAAGCGACGAGTTTTCCGTTTCTTGCAATGGCAATCTGGGCAGAAGGCAATAGCCCTTCATCGACTTCTTTTTTCACCCGAAGTAGAAGCTCATCGAGTTTTTCCTGACTCACACCAGCAGCAGCCGGGTTCATTTTAACGCTCTCGTCTTGCATATTTTTTTCCTTTCTAGAAGCCGGAAGCATACAGGCAATGGATAGTGTCCGTCCTTAACCGCCAACCGCTAACCAGAAAACCCTTACGTCAGAGATGTTTTGCCGGCGTCATTAAGCGTGGAGCGGCCAGTGCGACCAATACGGTTGCTGCGACATGCTCTGGATTAGCCCTAAATAAGGGGAATACGGGTTCCAAATCGAATTCTAACCTCTGTATAGTTGATCACGATATCGAATTCTAACCTTTGTATAGTTGATCACGATCAGGGTAATGCCACAATCAACTCGTTACAACCAGGCACAACATTGTTGTGCCTGGTTATGAGGACATCCGGTGATACCTTGCGTATTTGGGTCACGTTGGACACTTCATTAACCTGACAGGAGACAGAAATGACCTATGCTGGTGAGCGCCTTATCAATGATGCTGACAGCCATCTTATGGAGCTGCCTGATTTTCTGACAGCGCACGCTGATGCCAGTATCCGCGAGCAGCTACCGAATCTGCTGGATGCCTTGACCGGGCAGTTTGATCCGCAATCCTATGCCGGGGTCGCCGGTCATGCGCCTGAGGTTGTCGAACAGTTAGTTGCTCTGGGAGATAACCTAACCAAAGGACCAAAGTGGCACGCTGCGCTCGGTGCCTTCAACACAGCGGAGAGGACACAGGCGCTTGATTTGCTTGGGTTTCAAAGACAGGTTGTATTTTCTTCTTTCTGTGCCCGGCTGATCTTCGACGCAGTGAATGATGATGTCGCCTATGGCGCGGCAGCTGCGCACAATCGGGCGATGGCAAATTTCTGTAATGCCGAGAATAGGTTAATCGGGGTGGCCATGGTGCCCTTGCAGGACGTAAAACGAGCGGTCGCCGAGATTGAGCGGGTGAAAGCACTCGGGCTTGGCGCGGTCTGGATCCCTGCGGATGCGCCAGGTGGGCGTTCTCCGGGTCATCCGGCGCACGATGCAATCTGGTCAAGACTAGCTGAAATGGGTTTGCCTTTTATCCTCCATGTGGGCAGTGCTTCATTGACGATCGATGATGCCTGGATGAATGACGGAAAACCCGACACTGTATCTGCACGGGGTGGTGCAGAAGTCATCGGCAGCAAGGATTTGACATCAATTCACTTCGCTACTAATCGTTTTGTTTCGACGCTGATACTTGATGGTGTGCTAGAAGCATACCCGGCACTGAGGGGCGGCGTGATTGAGATCGGTGCCGGATGGGTTCCGGATATGATTCGCCGGCTTGATCATGCCGTGAAAATCTGGTCCCGTTCGGAACCTCAACTGCAAAAAATGACAAGGCTGCCATCAGAACAAATATCTCAGCAGATGCGTTTTACGCCTTACCCGTTTGAGGATGTCGCTCAGCTGGTTTCAGAATCCAATCCGGAGCTTTATCTTTTCTCTTCGGATTACCCTCACGCTGAGGGCGGTAGAGACCCCCTGGGGCGATTCTCAAAAACCACAGAGCGACTTACCGACATTGAAAAGGATCAGTTTTTTGCAACTAATTTTCGATGTCTGTACCCGGCTGGCTAGTTAGTCGGGTCGTTATTTCGTCTTCGGTCCAACCGACAAGTTTTAATTGCGACTGATTTAACACCGGCGCAGGAGGGCGGGCATATTTAGCTGGGTCAACAGATATCAGGTCCGGAAATTTATCTGCGTTGACGAAAACATCACTCCAATTGGTTGTTGATGTCATGTTTTCAACAGCAGCCTTGCGGCGAGAAATGACCGCTGGGTTAGATTTGGATCGTGGCATCATACAAATCAGACTGATTGCGCGCACCAGTTCGCTCTCGTTAGGATTTTTGGCCGCAGCATTGGTAGGCGGGCTGCTGCAGTGAATTGTCCTCGAATCCCAAAGCATCAGGTCGCCTGCTTCCAGGTGGCAGGTAATGGGTTTCATATCAGCCAGGAGCGGATCGTTTTTTGGGAATCTAAAATGGTCAATGCTCTTGTCTATGCGGCTGAGCCTATCGCTATAAAGTTTCGGTATTTTTTCATGCAAGTGGTGACTGCCGGGAATGACGACGTTACCGCCAGTCTCTTCGGAAGTTGGCAGTAGGTTGACTAAGCCCTGAACGCAGTGTTTTCCTGGTCTGCCGATGGGATGCTGATCGATATGCAGCCAGCTTCCGCCGAGCCCCGTTTTCCATTCAGGCTTACGGCTCCAGGGCCGCCATATGCTGACACCATCGAAGCTAACCAGCAGATCCTCGGTTTCCCAGACCGCAGCGAAAGCGGTTTTAACAGCGGGAATGTTCCTTATGTACCATTGTGCTTCTGAGTGGCCAATTCCATGACCCGGTAGAATCCCACCATGCACCGCAGTGGGCCAACGATTGTCATCCCACGTGTCTGGGTCGCCTCGGTCAATGCCTGTCTTAAGAGCTTCGAGATAAGACCACAACTTATCCATTGCCGTTGATGCTTCTGTTTTGGTCAGTGCATTGGCAATGATGACGTAGCCATGTTCTTCAAGATACTCAACTGCAGCCGCGTCGGAGGGTCGAAAGCGAGGAGTATGGGTATAAGTGATCTGTAGTTCAGTTGAGTCCGGCATATTGTTATTGACAGTTTCAGGTTTTGAAGCAGTATAGAATGAATGTTGGCAAAGCACATAATCAGCCTTCGGGTCGCTTTGAGTTCTTGGCGCAACTTTTCTGCCACTTGTGGTGTCACGTGGCGTTCAGTGTGCCTGACGACATGCAACAGGCAAGCAGATGTATTACTCGAGAGTTATTAGGTTCAATAGCCTACTAGCGCTAGGATGATTCCACCATTGGATTACTCTGGGTGAATAATATGAGTGATGCGGTAGAACCAAAACCAGAAAAAGCTTCAGGTATTGGACGTCTTATCGTCCTCATATATGGTGTCATTTGCTACTTCTTAGGGGTGATCGGGCTCGTTGCGATCATCGTTTTGGCGAGCGGCTTGATGCCCTTGGGCCATCTTGTTTCAACTGAAGCTATCTCGCCGGCAATTATCAACTTTTTGCTGGTCGCGATCTGGGGTTTGGTGCATTCCTACATGGCGCGTGATTCATTCAAAGTGCTGATCACCCGTTTCATTCCAGAGCCTGCCGAAAGATCCACCTATATTCTGATCGCAGGTGTTACCTCGATATTAATGGTCGGGTTATGGCAAGAAGTCCCCGGTGTTATTTGGTCCGCTACGGACCCAATTTTAGTGATCTTTCTGTGGGTTATGTTCTGCTTTGGTTGGTTATACCTCTTGGCCGCGTCCTTTGCGATAAACCACTTTGATTTGTTTGGCTTGCGGCAGGTATACCTGCATTTTCGCAACCAGCCCAGACCACCACTGAATTTTGTAAAAAGCGGTATGTACAAGTTCTCCCGTCATCCAATACAAGCCGGCGTGTTGATTGGTGTGTGGTTCATTCCCACTTTGACGGTCACGCACTTGATTTTGTCTATCGGCTTCAGCGTGTATATCTTCATTGGGCTGTGGTTTGAAGAGAAGGATTTAATTAAAGATATAGGCGAGCCCTACGAGCAATATCGTAAAGAGGCGGGGATGTTCTTGCCAAGAATTTTCAAATAAAGCCCTTCATGTAGAGCCCTTTTTGTTCACGTCGCTGATTCTTTCTGCTGCGCTTGAAAGATAGTGCCAACCTTTGTGGGTGGCACCTGGCAGGGCCTGGGGTCATGTCGTGCCCATTTCGCCGCCTTACCTCTAATCAACTCTTCTCCGTGGAGAGACCTACGAACTAAATCGGTATAAGCAAATGCGTCGGCTGCAGTATAGGTTTGTAATAACAAGGGCCGCCACTTTGTTGAATAGTTGGGATACGAACCGTGAATCATGCGACAGTTATGAATGGTTACCGTGCCTGCGCCGCCTGTTGGGAAAACAGCTTTGTCAGTATCGACGCGTCTCAAATCCTGATCTTTAATACAGCCCGTCCAACGTTCACCGCTTTCGTCATATTGATCGAATAGTTCATTGGCCTGACTCTTGGGAATAAACCCCATTTCGCCCTGTCCTTCCTCAACCTCCTCGAGGTAGACGCCGATCGTGATCAAGTCGTAATTAGTGTGCGGCCAAAACTGGATATCCTGATGCCACTTCACTTCCTCGCCACCCTGCGGGTACTTGAAGTTCAGCTTGCCGTGATGAAACTTGATATCTGGACCCAAAATCGACTCTGCCAGATCAACAATCTCGGAACTGGACGCAAATTCCCAATAGGCAGGATGTTGATCCACCGGACTGTTTAATCGACGCAATCGTGGTGTGTCAGCTGAATGATCTGGCTCTACATCAAATTGTTTATCGGAGGTCGAAACCTTGCGACTAAGATCGACAAAATTCTGCGTTACAGCATTCAATCGATCAAGCCAGGGTTTTGATACGAAGTTTTCCAGGACCAGGTAGCCTTCAGTTCGATAGTGACTGATTTGCTCTGCACTGAGATTTTTTTGCATTGGTAAGGCCCAAGTGTTTGTTGAGAGGATAACAATGAAAATGGGTAAGCGGAAATGGATTGTATGTCGTTCTGCAAAGCTCGCATAACTTCAAAGTGCGCAGTGCAAAGAGTCCTTTCGAGCGGACTACATAATTAGGGGCGATACGATGACGGGTGGCATTGCTCAAATCCGTACATAAACGTTTGCGCTGCAAGCCTGGTAGGCTCGGCGGAGTCTTGGGGGGGGGATAGGAATCTGGCAGAGGGCCCTCGAAGCAATTCGCGTCGTAGTATTGGATTTTGTCGATTATGAGCTGCGGCCACTGGCCGTCACAATACAATGTGTCGCACTTGCGACAGAAATCCGCGAAACTAGTGGAATCAGATGAAAGGGAATCAGATGTCTACACTCGCTAAGAAGTCCAGCCTGGTGTTCTATGGAATAGGGAGCTTATCTCCGGCTATCAAGGGGAACCTTTTAGGTGCTCCGATTTTCTTTTACTACAATAACGTGCTCGGACTTGAAGCCTGGCTGGTGAGCCTGGCACTGGCCCTTGCACTCGTGATTGATGGGATTACTGACCCTTTGCTGGGTTATGCGTCGGACTATACTCGGTCTCGATTTGGTCGCAGGCACCCCTATATTTACGCCAGCATTCTTCCCGGTTCTATCTTCTACTTTTTCCTTATCATGGCAGACTTTGGCTCGAGTCAGATCGCGCTGTTTTTTCAATTGCTGGTGCTGATTGCATTGCTGAGATTGGCCTGGACTTTCTATCAGGTGCCAAGGGAAGCATTGGGCGCTGAGATATCCAAGGATTACACACAGAGAACACAACTCCATGGGATCAGTAGTTTCTTCGGCTGGATTGGCGGTGCAGGGATCGCCTATGCAACTTCCGCCTATTTCCTTGGTGACTCATACAGCAACATCAGTGGTTATCACGAACTTGCTTACTGGGGGAGTGGATTGATACTGATTACCGGATTAATTTTCGCGGTGGGTACTCACAGGGAGATTCCAAATCTGGAACAGCCAACCGAAAGGCCACCGGTGACTATGCGCGGAATTGTTGAAGAGATCCTGTCCACTCTTAACCATAAATCCTGGCTGATGTTGTTTTTTTCCGGGATAGTTTTCAGTATTTTCATAGGCCTAACGAGTGGTCTGGGTTTTTACTTCAATAGCTACTTCTGGGATTGGAAACCATCAGATGTGGCGATATTTGCCATTATCGATCTAATGGCTGCGCTTGTTATCAGCTCAATGGCAGGATCCTTGTCAGCGCGTTTCGACAAGAAACGTTTGGCGATTGGCCTGTTTATTATTTCGATTGGGGTTGGACCAATACTGCTTATTCTGAGGCTGGCTGATATATGGTGGGGCCTTAATATCCTGCCAGAGAATGGCGAGAAATTTGGACCGCTCTGGTGGGTGATGATGGTTCATTCCTTGATTGCGGCGAGCGTCGGGGTCCTTGCATGGATTCTGGTAGGATCCATGACCGCTGATGTTGTCGAGGACAGCCAGAGAATGACCGGCAAACGGTCAGAAGGATTGTTCTTCGCTGGCCCCCATCTCATTCAAAAAGCTATCTCTGGTGTGGGTTTGATGATCAAGGGCTTGATCCTCACTTTGATTGGCTTCTCGGCAACAGCGTCAGAGGCTGAGAAGATAGCCTCTATGCAGGATCTGGCGGTTGTGATTGTGGTTATGAGCATCACACTGCCATTGGTATCCCTTTACTTGTTTTCCCGTTATGAAATCACCCGTTCCCAGCATGAATCAAATTTGGGGTTTCTCGGCTACAACACCGCAGAAGAATCAGGCGGAGATTAAGGGCTTTGCGTTTAGGGGCTTTGCGTTTCTCGCAACCAGCCATCTGTTTGCTTGATCGCTTTTTTCTCAAGTTGCAGCAATAGGTGTAATCCAATTTCTGAAATTTGATAGCGGCGCCGCAGCAGGTTCATCATCTCCAGCCATAACAATGCTGTCATCTCGGCATCTGCCAGCGCTCTATGAAAGCTACCGGTAACCGGCACTTTGGCGTACTTCACCAATGTGCCCAGTTTGTGGTTGGGGGCATTTTGGTAGAGGCGTCGGGCGATGCGCATAGAGCACAGGAAAGGTTGTTGGCGGGCATAACCCACCTGAGCGAGTTCCATGTCGAGGAACCTGCGATCGAAACCGGCATTGTGGGCGACCATTACCGAACCATCGATAAAGCGATACAACTCGGGAAACACCTCGTCGGATTGCGGTGCCTGGTCCAGCATATGATTAGTGATGCCGGTGTAGTGCTCAATAAAACTGTCGACCCTAAAACCCGGTTGTATCAAGTTCTGGTACTTGTCTGTGATCTTTCCGTTTTCCAGCGCCACGGCGCCGATCTCAATGGCGCGGTCACCACCGCCAGCAGACAAGCCGGTGGTTTCAAAGTCCAGGACGACTATTCTTTCTTGCAAGAGCGTTGCTTCATAGGAGGCCGGTATGATGTTATTTCAGACAGAGTGTACGGCAATAACCCCAAAGCTGCTGAGTATCGTAATCATTAAGACCGTTGGCTGATGCGACAGCTCCGCACTGTTATTGGCTTATTTCGATTCGTCGAAGGATCACCCACGCGCTTACTGAGTAAGCTGCAGCGATTCGAAACAGGTTTCTTCTTCTTGGGTTTTCGATGTCGGTAGTCCTGCTTCTTCCGCTTTCCCTGGTTTGATATCGATTCTTTTCCCCATCGAACCTTGCAACTGCTCCATCTGCTAACACCACAACAAAGGCAGATAGACTAACGCCAACTATTGTCCTGCACATTACTACATGGTATTTACTCTTCTGCATGACCTACCCCATGAGCTTTCGAGTCATAAAGCACCTGAGCAAGCCTGGTCATCAGTTTTGCATCGGTATCGTCAGGTAGTTCACCATTGTTGATGGCCATTTTAATTCGCTTCACTAATTGGTCATCAAGCGCCACCGACAAAGGTCGGGTAACTCGCATGCCTGGTTGACCTGCAGCAAGACTTCGGCGATGCTTGAAGCCATGCAGGCAGGATTCTGACTTATGGCGCTTAACCCCCAAACCGCAGCTTTCTTAGCACAACTTGCCGCCGGTGCTGATCCCGAGGCACCCCCCATACCACTATCGCCGGCGACGTCAAGAGCCGGTTATCTCGGCATTGCAGCGGCATTCGGCCCAGGGCCCGATATTCAAAGCGTTCGTGATGTCACCATTCCAGGCTCACAAGGGTCAATACCCCTCAGAATTTATCGAGACCATGATAAGACCATGGCGCCATGCCTTATCTATTACCATGCGGGTGGTTGGGTCATCGGCGATCTTGATACCCATGATCATCAGTGCAGGCAACTTGCTCAATTCAGCCAAGCGACAATTATTAGTGTCGACTACCGCTTAGCACCAGAGCACCCATTCCCCTCTGGCCATGTCGATAGCCTTGATGCGCTTCGATACATCGCAAACAATCCCGACAGCTTTAATATTGATCCAGGAAAAATCGCGATCGGCGGCGATTCAGCGGGCGGGAACCTGGCGGCTTACCTTGCGATCTGTGCGCGGGAAGAATCCATTTCTCTTGTGCTGCAAATCCTGCTTTATCCCGTCACAGATGCTCGATCTTATCTTGATGGTGTGGACACGTTTCTATACCCATCCATCAATGAAAATATTGACAGCCCTATATTGACGCTGGAAACAATGCGTTTTTTTGCGCGCGAAACGCTTTCCGGATTAGATCATGAGAAAACTGTCAGCGACTGGCGCCTGTCCCCAATACTTGCTGAAGACCTTTCAAACCTTGCACCTGCTTACATCGCAGTTTGCGAGTATGACCCACTCAGAGATGAGGGCATTGCCTATGCAACTCGATTAACCGAATTCGGAACATCAGTGAAGCTTTCAAACTGGCAAGGCCAAATTCATTTACTGATGCAGCTGGCGCCGGTGACCGATGATGGTCACTCCTTGCTTGAAGAAGTCGTTCTGGCGCTGAGAACGGCATTTGAAGGGTCACAAACATGAGCGATCATCCCGTCGCATTGGTCACCGGAGCGGCCCGAGGCATTGGACTTGCGATTGCCCAAAGTTTGATCGCGGCAGGCTATCGCGTCATGGCGGCCGACCTTGGTGGTGACCAGGCATGGAACTATCAACTCGGACAATCCGGAGACATCGCGCAAGCCCTGCAAGCCACAGATGCCACTAGCGATAATGCGCCTCTATACGACATTTGCGATGTGGATGTGACCGATGCTGCAGCTTGCGAGCAGGCTGTTCAATGCACGATCGAGACCTTCGGCCAACTCAACCTTCTGGTTAATAATGCCGGTATCGTTGATTCAGGTCCCATTACGGAATTCAGCGAGGCCGCCTGGGACCAAATTTTTGCCGTTAACACCAAAGGTATTTTCTTGATGTCAAAGGCGGCCATTCCTCACTTAAGAGTCTCCGAAAATGCCAGTATTGTGAACACTGCTTCGATCGCGGGAAAAAAAGGGGTGCCGAATATGGCCGCATACTGCGGCTCAAAATTTGCGGCGATTGGCATCACTCAATCCATGGCGATGGAGCTAGCCGCTGACAAGATCCGTGTTAATGCGATCTGTCCGGGCATCGTAGGAACGGCGATGTGGCTGGATCATTTAATCCCCAAGAATAATGCAGCGAGCGATACCCCTGTCGATTTTGATACGCGAGCCGCTCAGCTTATCCCAATGGGTGAGCCCCAGACTGCTGAAGATATGGCAGATGCCGTGCTTTACCTTGCCAGGGCCAGCGCTGTGACCGGAATCGCCCTGACGGTCGCGGGTGGCATGGAAATGAATTAAAGAAAATCCATCGATAACATCGGGTATTACCAATACCTTGCCGAAGGTGGCCCAATGTCCAATCTAAGTTTCAATTGCTGGCTGGAATGGTCAATCCATTCGATGCGTTCGTGCATATTGTTAAATGGGGCAGGGTGTCTTATCCATTGGACTGCACAGTATAAAGCGCTTGGACTCAGCCAGGTGCACCACAGGAGAAAAATATGCCAGTAGGTCGTCTAGAAGGAAAGGTCGCGGTGATTACTGGCGGCGCCAGTGGAATCGGGAAAGCTTGCGCTCTTCGTTTTGCGGAAGAAGGCGCCGAAATAGTCATCAGTGATCTAGGTTCAGCGCGAATGGAATCTGCAGCCGCAGAGATTCGAAGCAATACTAACGGCCAGGTTAAGTGGGTGGAAGCGAATGTCTGCTTCGAAGCACAAATTGCGAATTTAATGCAATCCGCGATAGATGATTTCGGGCACATCGATTGCGTGGTCGCCGCAGCGGGTGTTTCCGGTGCGCACTATGTCAGCGGCGAGAACGCAGAGGGGTTGAGCGGTAATTTAGTCGACCAGCCGTTAGAGGACTGGAATCAGGTGCTGCAGATCAACCTCACAGGTGTCATGTTAACCAACAAACACGCAGCCCGTCACATGATCGCCAAAGGTATTCCCGGCAGTATCGTTAACATCGCTTCGAGTGCCGCCCGTGTCGCCCTGTCCGGCGCTGTGGACTACTGCGTATCCAAGGCGGGGGTATCCATGCTGACTCATGCCTTCGCAATGGAAATGCTGGAAAATAACATTCGTGTCAACGCGATAGGACCTGGTTTCATCGAGACACCTATGACTCAAGGTCTGCAAGATGACAACGACGGAAAGGAAATGATGCTTAGCATGACACCCATGGGGCGTCTTGGCACGCCATTAGAGATGGCGAACACCGCACTCTACCTGGCCTGTGAGGAGTCC
>LWDU01037618.1_pt1 | contig 19307 bp, 21 predicted proteins | sample 727161 | NCBI WGS metagenome assembly LWDU01 (sample SAMN04566230, study PRJNA314399) | hydrothermal vent metagenome | isolation source: deep sea hydrothermal plume seawater | place: Mexico: Gulf of California, Guaymas Basin | collected 2004-07-11
CGAAGGAGCAAGCGAGCAGGGCGGGGGGCTAGCCGGTTCGGCGGATGGGGATCGAGGTTGATGTAGGCCCCTTGGAGGGCTTATCCTCCAAAACGATCCTCCTCCATGCCATAGCCCAGCTTCCACCCGCGAGCATTCACTTTATTAATGAGGGCCGTCCTCACGTCTGGCGTATTGACGGGTGCCTCCACGCCAGTGTTAGGGGCGAGTTCAGTAGCCGGAGTGCCCGAGTCTTGAGGGACTAGAACAGCTTGAGCTTCAGCATTTCCATCAACCGCCTTGTCCTCGATCGTGGGCACACCTACGCAACCGACAGAGAGCAACAGGATCTGGGCCAAGATTGTTTTCTTAATCATGTGCGCAATTTAACCGCACTGTCATCGCGAGGACAGACTCTCTGCGCCCTCAAACCAGCCCTAAGGCAAACCCGAGGCAAATCAGACCTCCCCTTCCAAGCCAACCCCTCACAGCACCTCTGAAACCAGGTGTTTGAGCTCACACGAGCTCGAGGGACATAGGCTTTGAAAAACTATGGTTGAGTAGCGCGGGAGGCCTAGCCCTCAACGCTAATCATAAACTCTCTTGCGGCGCCATCCGCCTTGTCACGATTGACAGATCACGAGGGACATTCGCCCACAAGTGAGCGTTATGCACTTATGGTCAAACAGTTGACAGGAGCGCCACCTTGCATGCTCTTGCGGCTGGCCACACCACCTCCCGAGAGCGCCAGCCCACGGATCAGTCAGACACTTCGCTACCAAGCTACCCTTTGACAGAAGAGAGCAAGGCATGTTGAAACGACCGCGTCCCTTTGGAACGAAAATCGCCCCTCTTGAAGACCTCGTATACGTGAGGGAATCCAAGCTTCGCGTACAGCTCACTGTAGTTGCGAGGGTACCGATGATAGTCAAAATCGAACTCAGGCCCGTCCAATTCAAAGTGAAAGACAGCGCGGCTCGCGATGCGTTGTATTTCACGAACCACCCCACCTACACGGTCATGCGGAATGTGCATCAAAACACCTGATGTGAAGACAAGGTCAAACTCGCCATCAGAAAAAGAACCCAGCTCATAGAGACTGCCCTCCAACAGCGTGACCTCATTCTGTGCTTGCCTCAGATTGCGCTGACCTGACTCGACAGCCGCGGGGTTGATCTCAACTCCAGTCAGCCGTACCCCAGAACACTCTTGGTCAATAAAGTGGAGGTTCCTTCCGCTACCACAGCCGAGTTCCAAAATGCTTGACGGCTTGTGTTGCGAAAAGATGGAGGCAAGCCACTTGCTGACGGCACAGGCATTGTCCTGTTGCTTTCCTACACGCCGATGTTCGTGGTAGTCACTAACGTTGGACCAGAACAACTGCCGGCTATCGGGCTCCACCAGGCCATCCACAGGGAGCAGGAGCACCTTTGAATCATAATTGACCAAGTGGTACCCCCCGTCAGGGAGTACGGCCCTCGAGACTTGAAACAATGAGGTTCCACAAGAAGACTCGAGAAAACGAGGAGTGATCATGTCACAGCTTCGGAGGCCCTCTGTCAGCCGCTTAAACCAGGAGCCGAACGTCTTTCTCCGTATCCAGGACTCCCTTGATGACTCAATGAAGAAACCCTTTGATCCGAGATGAGCGCAAAGGGAATCGGGCACCCTGAGCTCGGTGCCCCTGACCTCAACAAGCCGATCGCCATCACAAGCTGTGTCCATGCACATATGGTAGCAGTCGTGGGCTCCTGGTAGCAGTCGTGGGCTCTCCACGTGAGGCCGAAATGGGGCGGATTCAGGGCGCGTTCCGCGCTGATTGAGTCGAGGGGGTGTGTCCGCGAAGGAGCAAGCGAGCAGGGTCGGCGGATGGGGATCGAGGTTGATGTAGGCCCCTTGGAGGGCTTATCCTCAGCTCGGCAGCGACATCATGATTCACGGCGGCAATGCCTCGATCGGGTGTCTTGCGCTTGGCGACTCGGCGGCTGAGGAACTCTTTGTGTTGGCCGCCGATGTTCGGCGCCGAGAGTTACCGCTTGGCTTTGTCGCGGAGGACTGGGTTGCCGAACTGCACGAGACGATTCGGCGGGAGATGCGGAACCTGCCTCTTCTGGATTGACCGTTGTCGTTGGCTTACCGTTCTTCCTAGCGCACAAGTTTCAGGATTGCTCCCGCAACATCGCTCACCAACATCTTCGAACCTTCCGGTGCAAAGTGGCACGGGTCGAAGTAGATCGGCTCTTCGACTTCCGCGAAGCTCTTCGACAAGTCGAGGAAGTGGACGCCGGCTGCTTCCAACTCAGGGGCTGCGGCGCGCATCAGCGGGTAGCCAGTTTCGACGCCCTGGCGCCAGGCCTTGGCACCGGATAGGTCCTGTTCTTTGTCCGCGATCGGCTTCGCGCCCGGATCCCAGAGAGTCGGTTGCAAGGCGTGCAGGTAGCGCACGCCTCGCGCTTCGCAAATCGCGCTTAGCGAGATCGAACACTCGACCCAATTGCGAATCGACAACGCCATGATCGCGCTTTCATCCCGATCGTAGGAGTCGCCGCGCAACTCTCTGCCTTGCGTGCGCTTCTCGCCGGCCGTCTTGGGATTGTCTTGCTCGATGAGCGCATTCTGCAGGTTCGAACGCTGCTTCTGAATCGAGCGCAGCTGAGAGCGAACTAAGGAACCCGTGATCGCGGATTGCAGTAAGCCGAAGCGCTTTGCGGAGTCTAGCTTGCCGCGATACTCCTGACCTAATTGCTTGAGGCGGGCTCTGCCGGCGGCCAATTCGATGTCCGCTGCGCTTCGTCCCCAGAAGAGTCCAGCCCACACGGGAGGGGTCGGATAGAGCGGGTGAGTGCCCGACATTCCGTTATTGAAGCCGTTGGCCACCTCGTTGAAACCGTCGATGTTGAGCACGACATCGGGGCGGTAACCGTGAGCGAAAAAGTAGGCGACCTTGTTGAGTTGCTGCGGTTGTTTGTACGCGGCGTGACCCCCGTGCAACACGCGAACCTCGCGGCCTTGCAGGCGCGGATCTTTGGCGAGAGCTTGCCGAAGTTCTTCTCCCGCATCGCGAGCGAAGAGCATCGAGACTGAGCCGCCAACAACGAGCACTTCGAACATCGCTTCCGGCGCCGTCTCTTGGAAGTGCGCGAGAACGCCGCCGGGATCGGGGCCGCTCTCCGAACCGAAGAAGGGATGACGCACGCGGTCGGCGGGAATCGAATCGGGACGAGTCAAGTTCCTCGGGGTGAACGCTTTGACCGTGTCCGCGTTGCGTTCGAGCTCGGCCATTAGGGCGGCGCCGTCGTAGGGCTCGCCCTGCATGCGCAACATCACGCGCATCCCGATCTCGGCGAGAACTAGGCTGAGGATCGTCGATCCTACGAGTAGGCCGAGCTTAGACCTGATTGATAGGCGCCGGGCCGGTTGGGGTTCGGGGGTCGTGGCGTTCAAGGTGAGAGCAACTGGGGCGGGGTCCTTGCGAACCGCCATTCTGTCGTGGCGAAGAAAGCGCTGGAGTCCGCCAAGCGTTCGAAGCGACCGAGATCATAGACCAACGCCGCCCAATATGGCGATGTGATGGGCGCCCAAGTCGCCTCCGCAGGGATACAAGACCAGAAGCGGGTAAAACCGTCGTCCGTTCGCGCGGCCAACCGTGTTCTGAATTTCTTGCAGCGGGGCAGGGGCACTTTTTTGCATCGACGGCTGAGGTTTCCACGAGAGCACTCGCTACGCTGACGCCATGAAGAGTTTCCTTCTCGTTGTATTGGCGTTGCTTCTTTCTCCCGCGTCCTCTGTGGCCACTGCGAGCCAGGATTCTGCTTCTGCTCAAGCGGGAACCTACGTTTTGGAAACGCCGCGCGAGACAGTGCGCACGTTGATCGAAGGAGTGCTCGAACGCAGCGATGCGGGGATGCGGCGCGCTGTGCAGACTTTGGACCTGTCCTGGGTTCCGAGTATGGAGCGCGAAGCGCTCGGCGAAAAGTGGGCATTGCTCCTGAAGGAAGGCGTACTCGATCGATTGGGCGTGGTGGACTACGACTCGATTTTGATTCCTTCGCAGGGCGCAGGCTTGACTGGGAAATTCACTTGGTTGCATGGCGACGAAGCCTCACGGCGAGTCGACTTTCATTTTGCGCTCGTGGGCGGAAGCTGGCGCTTCTCGGAGGAATTCGTTCGGAACATCGGCACACTCGCTGAGGGTCTCGCGGACGTTGAAATCTCTGAAGCAGTCCTCGACGGTTTGCCGCTCCTCGAGCGACTGCGAAGGCGAATCCGATCGAAGATGCCAGCGATTATGTTGAGCCGCACCTTCTTGCTAGAAAACTGGCAGTGGGCGTCGCTCTTAGTGCTGATCATCTTGGGCGTTATCGCAGATCGCATCGTGCGGTTTCTGTTGTCGCGGATCGCGAAACGGATCGCGGAATCGAACCGACTGAAGATCGATAAGGACGTCCTCACGAACTTCGAACGGCCGTTTGGCTACTTCGTGACGGCGGCGCTGTTCGTCTGCTTATTGCCCGTTGTCGGCATCGAGCGCTCGATTGAGCGCATTCTCATCTCGAATTGCCCAGCGCTGTGATCCAGCCCTCGCCGCCGCGCGCGCCTCCCCAGGCTGAGTTTGAGTTCGAGGGGTGCTGAATAGAGNNNCGCGAAGGAGCAAGCGAGCAGGGCGGGGGGCTAGCCGGTTCGGCGGATGGGGATTGAGGTTGATGTAGGCCCCTTGGAGGGCTTATCCTCTTCAGATGCACGAGAGGAACGACATGATGGAACTAAGGCAGAAAATCAGAATACTCGCTCTTGCAGGCCTCGCCATTGGGGCTGGGGTCGCACTCGTGGCGACGGCTATACATCGTCGCGAAGCTGGTTCCAGCGAGCGCGAACATGTGATCGACGAGCCACAAACTCCCCAAAGTCACGAGTCCAGCATGCTGGCTCGGCAAGATGCGGCCTCCCAATTGAGCTCTAGGGAGCCAATGGGCATACCTGCCCTGGATAGCGGCAAGGTCCTTGTGAAGTGCGTAGATCAACACGGAGAGTTGCCGAGGGCTGGACTTGAGTCAATACCGGTGACCGTGGTCAGGACAACGCCCAGCGATGGAATAGAAACCCAAGTTCTGTCCGCTGCACCCGACGGCCACCTGACGGTGGATACGCGAGGAGTAATCGCAATTGGGGTGCGCCTTCCCGGCTATGTAGGGGCCGTGGTGAGAGACGAGGCACTGCAAGTGGACGCGGAAGATGGGGTTATTGTCCTGAGGCTTGAACGGCTTGGGGAACTGCTATTCGCAATCAAGACAGAAGAATGGGGCGGGGAGGGAAGGTGCGGAGGTCGTAGTAACTTACGATGACGGGCTTGAGAGGGCAGCCAGGAGGCTTTGCGATGAAGACCTCCCATCAGCGCGCCGAATAAGTGCCAAGTCAAATTACCTCGGCGAGTGCTTATTCACGAGCGTCGTGCCAGGGATTCCGTTGATAGTCGATGTCATTGATCCCATCCATCGCCGCACAAGGAGGCATGTCAACCCGCTGCGAGGAGGCGAGGAAAGGTATCAAGAGATAGTCCTGCGGCCAGGTGGTGCACTGCGGATGAGGGCGGTGGACGAACTTGAGACTCCGCTGCCCGGTGCCAGAGTTGTGGCCTATCATCAGGTGGGAGATAGTTGGTTGGCGGCTGCAAGCGCCATGACGGACACGAAGGGAGAGGCGACGCTCAGGGGGCTCAAGGCGGGAGTTCACGCAGTAACGTGTGTTGGATGGAACCTGAGTGGGACAGATCTGTACGTAATACAGGATGTTAAGAGCGTGGTACCTGGAGATGTGCAGGACCTAGGAGTATTCAAGCCCACCGCTCCGTACTTGGAACTGGAGCTATCATCGGATGGCGGCGGCAACGATGGTGCGCGAGTCGGTCTGGCAAGCCTCACCCAACTCGAGGACGCGGTGGGGCATCCAGTCTTCGAGCGAACATCGAAGTTTCGATTGCCCTTCGGTAGGAAAGTCAGGCTCTGGGTTAATGGGCCTGGAGGATATCAGCTTGAGTGCAGGCCCACGGTATCGGGTAGCATGATGCCTGATGCTAGATTCAACCCGCTAGGCGAGACGCTGCAAGTACCTGGATACTACCTGTTGGAGTTCCACAAGAGAGGGGACGTATCTGAAGACGGCTTGGAGGTGGAATTCAGCTTACCTGCAATGCCGAAGTGCACAGAGCACGACAACTACATGCTGATTGGGATGGGTGGGGTGACCATAGCGGTGCTTGCAAACCTCTGCGCCAGTGCGCCATCTACGCGTAGATTTCAGGTCCCAGCGGATGGAGAGTACGAAGTCTCTGGGGTGCTTGCCGGGATCCAATATGAGGGGCGGATCTTCTTGAATCCCAGTACCGCGGTGGGCACAGACGACCTGCTGTCATGGGAGGCCGGCCCAAGTAGTGTTCGCAATTTCTCACTGGTCTGGGACACCACAGGGGAGGCTTTCACGGGAGTAGTGAGGGCCTTTACGAGGGACGAGCGCCCTCTTCAAGTACTGACGAAGCAGGTCTCTGAGGGGTCGTTCAACATGGAAACTCCTGATACACTAGATCTGCGAATTCAGTGCCTTGGAAAATACGGGGTCGGAAACGTACTGCTATCGGCGGGCGCATACGATGGAGAGGTACTACGCATACGAGTCGATTGACCCTCGGACCTTGCAGAGCCGATTGGGGGTATTCCTATGGGTGGCCAAGTCACTCGAGGCCCGACCTCATGAGCATTCGCGGCGCCACCGTCAGCGAGTGAAGCCGCCAGCGCCGGCCGAGAGTGCATGACACTGCAAACAACTCGCTCGTTCGGGGTGAGTCACGCGCATCCCATCTCTGCCATGGAGGCCGTGGCAGCCAATGCAGTTCGAGCGCATCAGAGTGTCGTGGGGAATTGTTGGCGGAGCCCCAGGAAAGGCGCGTGTTCCTTCCCGCGGCTCAGTGAGTCCAGCAAATTCATTCCGAAGCCACCACTCTTCCGTCGGTAGCAGATCCTGTTGCTCCACATGGCATTGGGTGCAACTGGCATAGGGTTCATGGGGAATAGCCGAAGCAACTCGATCCCCGATTTTCAGCCCCTGCTCATGACAAGCCAGGCACGACGCAACTGAGATAGGATCGACTGGGTGCGGAACAGTAGGGGGCGCGCCAAAGTAGGCTCGACGTTGCTCGCGCGCCTGAAGAGACTGAAGCTTGGCCGCCACTGTGTTCAGCTTGGGGTTGGGCTCAACCAGGTTCGGTAGAAGCTGGCTCAGATCACTGGAATAGCCGGCGTTCGGGCTCAGATTCCCGCTGTCGATTTCGCCATAAGACAGCGTTGGAACGACCCCCGTTGCCTGATGGTCAACTGGGTCATCAATGCTGCTGGCCACCTCAACCGTGTGTGGAGGCTGCACACCTACCAAGTAACCGATCACACTCGCTCCGATCAAGCAAGACAAGGCAACCTTGAGCTGCCCCCTCGATGCTGGGCTGTCCGCATCCGGGATCCCGTAGGACTCCAGCGGTTGATCTTGCTCGTTGTGCTGCATGCTTTATCTCCTCCTACAACTTGCTAACACGCACAGCACACTTCTTGTAGTCCGGCTGCTTGGAGATCGGGTCGTAGGCGTCGAGTGTTACCTCATTGATCAGCTTGGTCTCATCGAAGAAGGGAACAAACACGGAACCGACCTGGGTCCTCCCACGGCCATCAATCTTGACTGGCAAAGTCACCTGGCCTCGGCGCGACTCAATGGAGACCGAATCCCCGTCGGTCACAGCCATCGCGGTAGCATCCTCGCGGTGCATCTCCACGTAGGCCCGGGGAACGGCCTGCGCTAACTGAGGAACCCGGCGCGTCATCGTCCCCGAGTGCCAATGCTCCAGGACACGGCCGGTGCACAACCAAAGCGGATAGGTGTCGTCCGGAACCTCGGGCGCCGGCTCCCAGGGGTGGAACCAGAGCTGGGCTCGACCGTCTTTTGTAGACGAGTGGTAGAAGTCAATTTCGTTCTCGCCACGCACATACGGATCGTCAAATGCGGCGAAGCGGAAACGGGTTTCGCGCCAAGTCCCATCCTTTTGCTCGACAACTGGCCAGCGCAATCCATGAGCCTTCACGTACTCATCGTAGGGAGCGAGATCCTTATGCTTACGCCTCGTAAACGGCCGGTATTCCTCGAATAGCGCCCGATCTACGTTGACGTCATAGTAGTTTTTCCAATTCCAGATCGGGACAGGCTCACCCTCGCCATTGCGCACGGTGAAGAGGAACTCGCCATCCTTGTTCTTCATCCCAGAGTGCCCGCGATCGAAGAGTTTCTTCGCCACAGCGATCAGCTGCCAACAATCGTCGCGCGCGTCACCGGGCGGGTCGACCATCTTGAACCACTGCTGAGTGCGCCTCTCTGAGTTTCCAACGACACCGTTCTTCTCCACCCACATGGCCGAGGGGAGTATCAAGTCGGCGAGTTTGGTCGTTGCAGTTGGATACACGTCCGAGACGATCAGGAACTTCTCCTCCAGGTCCTTCTTGCCATTGAAGAGCTTGTTCAAGTTCGGGAGCGTCTGCCCCGGGTTCGTCACCTGGACCCAGATCGTATTGATGTCTCCCCCCTCCGCTTTCGGAGTGCAGAACTTCTCCCACATCTTCACGGTGTGGTAACCGGGAGCAGGATTGATGCGACCCGGCGGAAGGTTCCAATACTCTTCACACTGAGCGCGGTCGTCAGCCTTGGCAACTAGCCGCCCACCCGGCAAGGCGTGGGCCAAGGTCCCGACCTCGCGCACCGTACCGCAGGCCGAAGGCTGCCCCGTTAAACTTGTAGGAGCATCTCCGGGCTTTCCAAAGTGACCGCTAAGAAGATGTACACCGTGAACAAGCGTGTTGATCGCGGTGCCGCGCGTGTGCTGGTTCATCCCCATGCACCACAAGCTGGTGATCCTCAGGTCCCGACTTCCGAAGATCTCGCCCAACATGCGAATCTTCTCTGCAGGCACGCCGGAAAGTTCCTCGACGCGCTCGGGCGTGTACTCGGCTAGCGCCGCCTTGTATTCATCAAAGCTCGTCGATCTGCCATGTAGGCTGGGCGGGTCCGTAGGGGCTTTGAAGTTGCAGTTTTTCTCGACGAACGCTTTGTCGTAAGTGCCGTTCTCGAGCAAGAGGTGGGCAATGCCATTCGCAATCGCTAGATCAGAGTTTGGGATAAACTCCAGGTATTCTTGGCAGTGCTCCGTCGTTCGCGTGCGCCTCGTGCCGATGTCGATGAGGGTCACCTTCTCCCCCTTCGCTCGCCTGTCGATCACTCGCGAGAACAACACAGGGTGCATCTCGGCGGGATTGTTCCCCCACATGATGAGCACATCGCACTTGTCGAGGTCTTCGTAGCACCCCGCCGGCTCATCGACGCCGTAGGTCGCCAGGAACCCAGTGACAGCGGATGCCATGCAGAGCCTTGCGTTGGGGTCAATATGATTGCTACTGAGCCCGCCCTTGATGAACTTCTGGTTGGCGAAGCCCTCTGGAATTGTCCATTGCCCGGAGCCGTAGATAGCGAAGCCTTGCTGGTCCGCTTCGATGCGGTCCGCGATGATTCCGAGTGCCCGGTCCCAAGAGATGGGCACGTGGCGGTCGCCCTCCCGCAGAAGCGGTGTTGTGAGTCGATCTTCGCCGTAGAGAATTCCGCCCACGTGATAGCCCTTCACACAGAGCAGCCCTTTGTTCACGTCGGCCTCCGGGGCCCCGGTGATAGCTGTCACTTTCCCGGCCCTAACGCCCACTTGAACATGACACCCGGTCCCGCAAAAACGACAGGGAGCCTTCTGCCAAGTGGTGCCCTCCACCTGTCCTAGACACGACAGGAGGGGGAGCGCTGACGCCGTTTGCGAGTGCACCACCGCCCCCGCCGAGGCGAGTGCGGCCAGTTTCATCAAGTCGCGTCGACCTTGATCCTTCATTTATTCTCCACGGTCTGGGAGCCGGAAGTCTGCACTTCATCGAGCTCCACAAAGGTTGTATCCACGTGCACAACACCCCGCTGCGCGAGCAGGCTTGCGTGCAACTGCTCCTGCTCCTCGAGAGCTTTGGTCTCGGTCGCTACAGCCAGGCGTTGACCCTTTGACTCTCCGAGCGTCACCCGCTGGTCCTTCTTCAGTTTATCCACCGCCTCCCTTGCAAGGTGCGGCTGATCACTCAACGTGATGACGAGTCCAAAAACTGGCATGTGACTTCGAGGTCAAACGAGTCTCTCCCAATGGGAGAGCAAAGGCCGGGCGGAGTGGCGATTCATCACGGCTTTATTGTAGATATTCGCGCCCTGTATTCTATCCTTGAGTGCAGGAATTACTCCCCCCCCCCGACTCTTCCACCCTTAGATCGCTTAGCAAACGATGACGCAGAGACCGAGTTCAAACTTGTCTCGACACCGTCCGGCCATCGCGCTGGCGTTGATTGCTGGGCTAGCACTCGCCACGGAATTCGTAGCAAGAAGGAGCAGGGTCAGCGCAAGCCCTGCCGAAGCCACGCTCGACACCCAAGCTGCGACGTCTCGCCCAGACCCGACACAATTTGGCACAACCATTCTTGGCCTGCGCTCCGCACCACGGGTCAAGGTCGGCGTCGACAACATTACCGGCCAAGACGTCACGGTCTCTTGCCAGACCTGTCACGCGAACCAAGAGCCGAATCTCGAACAAGGAATATCCACGCTCCCCGAGCAATTCCATCAGGACTTGAAATTCAGGCATGGCGAGTTGGGTTGCCTGAGTTGTCACGACTGGACCAACTACGACCGTCTTCACCTAGCAAACGGGGCTGCGGTCGAGTACTCGAACGTGATGACACTCTGCGCGCAGTGCCACTCCAAACGCCACGAAGACTACGAACACGGAGCACACGGCGGAATGAACGGGCACTGGGACCTCGAACATGGTCCCCGTACACGCAAGCACTGCGTCGATTGCCACGACCCCCACTGGCCTCAATTCCCTAAGATGATGCCAACTTTCAAACCGCTAGATCGCTTCCTGGAGGCCGAAGAGCCTCACGGGCCAACGGACCATGAGTAAAAAACAGCGCCCCCCCTCTCCGGAGAAAGAAGAGCTCAGCCCAAAGGGCTTGTCCCGGCGAGCCATGATGAAAGGCGCCGGGGCCACAGTAGGCGCTGCCGCCCTGGTTGTCGCTGCCGCGCCAGCTCTAAAAGAAGTCGCAGGCCTCACGCTCGAGGAGTTCCTGCAGAAGCACTACAAAGAGCTAGGCCCCGACGACGTGGCCGAATTGATCGCGCGCCTAGAGAGCGAGCAACTGGAGAAACATGGAGTCCATTCGTCGATCTCCGACCTGAAGCCGATTGACGGCGTCAAGTTCGGCTACGCGATTAACCTCAGCGTCTGCAACGGAAACGGAAAGTGCGTGGAGGCTTGCCATCGCGAGAACAACCACGACCGCGACACAAATCAGTCGTACATTCGCGTGCTTGAGATGGAACGCGGATCGATCGACATGGAGAAAGGCAACACGACCTACAACCATGCGGTCCCCGCCAAGGACAAGTACTACCTACCTGTCCAATGCCAGCAGTGCGACAATCCGCCCTGTGTTTCCGTCTGCCCAACAGAGGCCACTTGGAAGGAAACGGACGGCATCGTCGTCGTTGACTACAATTGGTGCATCGGCTGCAGGTACTGTGAAGCGGCATGCCCATACCACGCGCGACGTTTCAACTGGAAGGAGTCCACGCTTCCGAGCGACGAGATCAACGAAGAGCAGGGCCTACTATCCAACAGGCCGCGCCCCGTGGGGGTCGTCGAGAAGTGTCACTTCTGCCTTCACAAGACGAGAAAAGGTGAGATCCCAGCCTGTGCGGAAGCCTGCCCTACGGGCGCCCGCGTGTTCGGCAACCTCAACGACCCGGAGTCTGACCTGCGTTGGATCTTGGCCAACAAGCGCTGCTTCGTACTCAAGGAGGAGCTCGGGACCAAGCCCAGCTTCTTTTACTACTTCGATGAGTAGCCCCCCTTCCCCATCCTGCAGAACGCCGCGTTATTAGCACAAGTGGAACCCGCGAAGAAACAGAGCCCTGATCCAGCCGAATCCGCCTCCCCGGTACTCAGTTACCCCCGATTCCTGTGGCGCTCGTGCGTGCTAGCGACGGATGGACCTCTGTCCTTCTACGCTTGGATGACCCTACTAACGGCGGTCGTCCTGGTTGGAGTGAACGCCTGGTCTCATCAGTTCGCAACCGGAATGATCGTCACCAACATGACCGATCACGTGAGCTGGGGCCTCTACATCGCGAACTTCACCTTCATCGTCGGGCTCGCGGCTGGCGGTGTGATGATGGTGATCCCCGCCTACCTGTATCGCGACAAGAAGATGCAGGACGTCGTCATTCTCGGGGAGCTGGTCGCAATTGCTGCGATCGTCATGTGCCTGCTCTTCGTCACTGTCGACATGGGCAGGCCAGATCGGTTTTGGCACATCATCCCGGGGATAGGTCGCTTCAATTTCCCTATCTCGATGCTGACATGGGATGTCATCGTCCTTAACGGTTACCTACTGCTCAACCTACACATCAGCGGCTACCTGCTGTACATGCGCTTCCTCAAGAAGCAGCCCAATCCACGCTGGTACATCCCCTTTGTGATGATCTCGATCGTTTGGGCGATCTCGATTCACACGGTAACGGCCTTCCTATACAGCGGACTCGGCGGCCGCCCGTTCTGGAACAGCGCACTGCTCGCCCCGCGCTTCCTCACGTCAGCATTCGTCGCCGGACCTTCCTTTATCATCGTCACCCTCTTCATCCTGAAGCGAATCGTCCGGCTTCCCATCAGCAGTGATGTAATCAGAACCCTGGTCAAGATCGTGCGCGTCACCATCTTGATCAACCTGCTGATGGTCGCCTCCGAACTCTTCACGGAGTTCTATACCGGCGGTTCGCACGTGGCGACAGCGAAGTACATGTACTTTGGCCTACACGGTCACAATGCCCTCGTCCCGTGGTCCTGGTCCGCAATCGCGCTCAACATTTCCGCCGCGTTCTTGTTCCTACATCCATCCGCCATGAGAAGCGCCCGCTGGGTCTGCACAGCATGCGTGCTCGCGTTCTGCGGCATTTGGATCGAAAAAGGAATGGGCCTGATTGTCCCTGGGTTCATCCCCAGCACGCTCCACGAGATTGTAGAGTACCTGCCAAGCGTCACTGAATGGAAGGTGACCGCGGGCATATGGGCATTCGGGATGATGGTCCTAACAATCGCCCTAAAGATTGCGATCCCCATCCTTACTGGTCGCGAAGACCTGTATCACCCAGCAAAGCAGGCTGAGTGAGAGTCACTGAGCGGCACAAGCATCAAAAATGACAGCAACACCCCACGAGCTACTCGACAAGTACGGTACGGCCGCTCCTCGCTACACGTCCTACCCAACTGCGCCCGACTGGAGTGAGAAGTTCGAGGGGTGCTGAATAGAGAGGGGAACGCGAGTTCGCTGAGGCCTGCGGTGGGGGAGGCGTAGCTATCTATCCACGTGAGGCCGAAACGGAGCGGATTCAGGGCGCGTTCCGCGCTGAATCCGCCGAAGATCTTGATCACGCCCGAGGGCAAGTGGTTCAAGTTGGAGTTCGGCACTGGTGACTGGCGCCAAGTGGTCGACCACTACCTGCTTGGCACCGAGTAGGCCAGCCACTTGGGGCCTCGGCCTCGTGCAACCACGAAGGAAGCTACGGCAGGAACACGATCTCGATCGGGTTCGTGAGACTCCATGGCTGCAGCGGGCTTCCGTTGGACGAAATGGCCTGCAGGGTGACCGTGCGACCCACTAGGACCGAAGCAGGAGGAATCGACCAAGGCAGGCTGCCGGGTGGGCCTAGCTGGGTCAGGCCTGACCCGATCGTTGTGAGCAACGCACGATCGAGGAAGAGCTCTCCAAAGGGAGTGATCACCCCTGGGTTTAGGGCAGGGCCACGATGGATGAAGACGCGCGAGATACCCGAGGGCGGGCCCCAGAGCTGAAGTTCGACGATGGACCCAATGGATGGAGTCCCGACCAGTTCCAGGGGCGCAAGTTCCAGGGCGCCAACGTCGACGGCGGCCGTGCCAACCAGATCCCCGTCAAGGTCGCGCGGGGTGCCGACCAGGTCGCTGCGGGGTACGACCAGGTCAGGTTCCCCGGCATCTACACAGGGGCTCCCGAAACGTAGCCGGTAGTCTTCGACTAGCGGGTCTACGAAGAGCGGGTCTGCGGAGAAGTTATTGTTCGTTCCAGCAAGGTCTCCATCACCGATATCACAGTAGGAGGCGCTGGTTTCCCCTTGAGGGAGCAGGTCGTCACCGTTGCCGAAGAGTAGACTGCCGAGCATCAAGCAGGAGGCGTCGACGGCCACCAGGTTGCCGGTGACAGCGTTGTCGGCGACCGTGCATCCTTCGAGTCGGGTGCGGCCCCAGTCGTTGACCACTCCACTGCCCCTGTTCTTCGCCAGCAGGCAGTCGTAGAGCTTGGCGTGGACACCGACGGACCAGTAAGCACCACCGACTAGTACCAAGCCTGTGCCGCCATTGCGTAAGAACTGACAGCGACGCCAGGATGTGTCGCTGGAAGAGGCTGGGCCGGCGATTTTCAGCCGGACCCCGTAGTCAAGGTTGTCGCTGAAGGAGGAGTCTACGGCATGGAAGTTAAGATTCGCATGGTGACCGATGCTCGAGATGTTGATTCCGTTTTGATTGTGATGCAGGACGCTACTGTCCATGGTCACACTCATGACCCCTTCCAGCAGGGAGCAGAAGATGGCGGTTTGCGTGGCCTCTATCTGAACGTCGACCAGGTCCAGGCTGTAGGACTCGAAGTCCGGAACGTAGTTGTGGATACCGAATGTGGCTTCCCTCAGAGTCAAGCCGGAGAGGTTGAGGTAGGAGTTCCACCCATTGATCCGCAGTACGCTTAGGCCTGTGGAGCCAGCATCTAAAATGGTGGATCCACTCCCATCCACGCCGATGAAGGTGCGTCCCGGCCGGGCCGTGATCGGGAAGCTCTCACCGTGCGCGGTGTCGTACAGACCAGCGGCGATCTGGATCACTTCGCCGGCTTGCAAGGGGGCCGCCGCAGCCGCGTGGGAAACCGTCCGCCAGGCATCTGCCCACGACGACCCGCCGTTGGAGTCACTGCCTGTCGCAGCATCCACATACCAATCGTTGGCCGACACGGGACACGCGAACATCAGGCCGAGCACGGCCAAGGTGAATCGAGTGAAGATTTTGAGCATTGCTGGATCCTGGGCAGAGGACTGGATTCCGTTCCCTCCTCCATTATTGAGCATGCTTCCCAATACCGCAATACGGCGTTGGGCGGGGCATTGTCTCGGCCTGATTGAGTCGAAGGGGTGTGTCCGCGAAGGAGCAAGCGAGCAGGGCGGGGGCTAGCCGGTTCGGCGGATGGGGATCGAGGTTGCCGTAGGCCCCTTGGAGGGCTTATCCTCTGTCGGTTGGTGCGTGCACCAAGTCGTGACCACGGTCACCCTCGACGCGCTATCCGAGCGCAAGCCACGGCCCTGAGCCGTTCAGGGTTCGTACACCAGGGTCCTGAGGTGCCCGTCGAGTACGGCGCGTAGGTGCTGCAGCTCATTCTGCTCCGTTGGCTCGAGTTCGCGTTGCAAGAGATCCGGCCCGTCGTCGTGGCGGCCCGCGAGATCGTAGAAGCCTTCGTCGTCGTTGTTGCGGACGAGCTTGTAGCGGGGTCCACGCACAGCTTGAAGGTCCTCGTAGTAGGGCGGTGGGCCCACGTCGAGGAAGCGTTCGAGGAAGACGTACTTGCGTGTCGGTTCGGCCTGGCGAGTCTCGAGCTGGGGCCGCAGGGGCGCGCCGTCGATCACGGGAAGGATTGGGCTCGTCTGCTTCCCGAGCCACGGGGCCTCGCTGCCGCCCGCCACGGCTTCCCAATGCCCCACGGTGGAGACGGTGACGCTCTCCGGCAGGATTCCGGCGATGTCGAGGATGGTCGGAAACAGGTCGACGCTGTGGGTGAGAGTCTCGACCCGGCGGCCGGGCTCGCCAGTGCCCGTCCCGGCGATGATCAGCGGGACCCGCGTCCCACTCTCGTACACACTGCCCTTGCCATTGGCCGGTTGCCAGCTCGTGGGCATGAAGGGACCGTAGCTTCCATTGTCCCCAACGAAGAGGAGCACGGTATCGGACCAGTCGATGGCCGCGACCACGCGACCCAGCTCGATGTCGAGCGCCTCGATCACGGCACCGAACCTTTCGACCTCGGGCGCGGTTTGCAGGACGCCGCGCGGATTCAGGCTCGGGGGCGGCGCGTGGGCCGGCCGGTGGGCGGCGTTGAAGGCCACCCAAAGGAACCAGGGCTCGGGCAGGCGCGTGACCTCTTCGATGGCAGCGTTGGCGGTCGCGGTCGTCGGGTATTCCCGGCCAGGTTTTGCGTCCGCCCCCTCGAAGCCCGTCCACGCGGCGTACCCGAGGTTGCCGATCGGACCGCGGTGGGCATCGAAGCCCGAGAGTAGCGGGTGCTACGCGGCATTCGGAGAAGCAGCCGTCGACAGGTGCCACTTGCCGACCGCCACCGAGGTGTAACCACGCCGATTCAAGAGCTCCGGAAGCGTCGTCTCGTCGAGGGGGACCTCGTAGCGGCTATTCGGAAACAGTGGGCGTCCAATACCACGGCGCCTCCCGTAGCGCCCGGTGAGCAGGTTGAAGCGCGTAGGAGAGCAGACCGGCGTTGAGTAGGCTCTCTCGAACAGGACACCGCGGGCCGCAAGCGCGTCGATGGTGGGCGTGTCGGGCCAGCTATCGTGGGGCTGGCGGAAAGCCGCGAGCCGTTCGACCGGCAGAAGTTGTAGTGGCAGCGCAGGAGCTCCAAGTGGTCCGTGAGTGTTCGCTTCTTCCTCCAAGGCGACGGCGTTGGTCGTCGGTCAGGCGCAGTTTGCGCCCCTTGAGCTGCTCCTTGAGAACCCGGTTCTCCTCAACGAGGCGCTCAATCGTCCGCTGCTGTTCGCGATTCACCCAGCCAAAGACAGTCAGAAGAGGAGCGCGGAGAGGGGGATAGGCGATCCAAGCTGCCTTTCCATTCACCCTCCACCCCCCTCAGACGCCTCACCTCCAGCAAGCGGTCCCCTCACCGCTTCTTCTCGCCCCAGCTGACGACCTCCGAGCCAGGACCTCGGGCCTCTTCCGCCTCACTCTTCCCCCTGCGCCTGGGGCGAACGGAATGCTCACGGCCAAGGGCGGCCCTCTTCTCTCTCGCCAGGCCTGAAACCCTCCGAAGATCCCCGTGGCTGCGGAGGCAGCCCGAGGCTTGGTCAGTACTTCTGCTCGCTCGGGGGTTCTTCCTCATCCTGGTCCGCAGCCTCGGCGCCGCCACTGCCAATCTGGTTGAAGACCGTGAGCCCAGGTGCCATGCCGACGGCGAGGTTGTCCATGGCCATCCCCACGCCGACACCGAGCGCCACCCCAAGGGCAAGTCCCGAACCGTTTCCTGCGTTCATCTACTCATCATAGCAATAGCACCAAGAGCTTGCCGCGGGATCACTCCTCCGGCGCCGGCGCTGCCTGGACGGATCGCTCGCGATCTGGAGGTTCCCACCGTGAGCATGGAAGCGCCGGCGTGGCCGCGCCTCGCACCGACCTCAATCCCAGAGGGTTGTCGGTCCGGTCGGATCCCCCATTGCGCCATTGCAACGAGGGCAGGGCCTGGATTCGCCCCAGGGAAGGAGGTCACGCCCCTCGCATTCTGGACAGCAGTTCAGGTCCTCGGGCTGGATCAGAGTTGGTTCGCGGCTCCCGACCAACACGTCCACGACCTTGCGGCAGGCGGTGCAGACCTTTGTCTCTGTCTGCGAAGAGAAGCCGTAGTCGGGGCCGCCGCTGACCTCGGCGGAGTAGCCGCAGCCCGGACAGTTGAATAGGTAGTGCGATCCCATGCAAAGGAGGAGAACCAAACCAGAACCCTACGGCAAGGTATTCCCCTCCAGAGCCCTCCCAATGCACGCGGAAGGCCGTTTTGGGCGTGCTAGAATGGGGGTCGCACGTGAACCTCCGTGCCTCTCACCATGAAACCTCGTCAGACAGCCAACCCCGCAGAGTGGGATGGGGGTCCCTCGGACTGGAAAGAGCATCCTCTACCCCGGGAGCGGACAACGATCGCCCTCGATCGGTCATACAGCGAGGAGGAGATGGCCTCGATCCACCTGGGCTCCATTCCCCAGCAGATGGAGGACAAGTGGTTCCTGTACTTCGCGGACGACAGGCTGCTCTTTCTCCGCAGCTGGACGGGTTACTGCGTGTACGTGGCCCACTTCCATCCGGCCGAGAAGGGTGCGACCCTGGTGAACGCCGAGGTCAACCGTGATCCGGACCAGTACAGCGAGACAGACGACTCCGTCGACGCGAGGATGATCCCCTACCTGATCGACGCCCTCCTGCTGGGACGGATCGGCGAACCTCCCGGTGACCCGGACCAGCTGCTCAAGACCTGGAGCTCCGTCGGGCGGCTCATGCTTGGCGTCCACCCCGATGACGATGAGCCGCCGATCCGGGTGAAGATCATCGAGGAGGAGTAAAGCGCCCGGCGGGATTCGACGATTGCCGCTGCATCGGTGATGGCCGCGATCCAGCGGCGCCGAGAACCGCACCTGGGGCAGGTCAGCATGTCCTGTCCCAAGCACTCGCTTCATCAGCTCCGCCCACGCGGTAACGAATACGCCTAAGATCAGTGCATGCACTGCTTGTCCAAGCTACCCCTTGCCCTCCTCGTCACCTGCCTGGCCAAAACAGCCTGGGCGCTCCCGGCGCTGCAGACCCCGCTCCACGCCGGACTGCTAGGAGAGGGCACGCCCTTCGAGACCCCGTGGTTTGACTCGAAAGGACCTGAGGAGGGGCCCACGATCCTGATCATCGGAGGCATGCACGGGAACGAGCCTGCCGGGGCGGCCGCGGCCGAGGCCATCGCCTGCTGGACCGTCCAGCACGGACGCCTAGTGGTGGCGCCGCGCATGAATCCACCGGCCCTCGCCGCCCAGAAGCGGCTGATCCCCGGCCTCGCCGAGCCAGAGGGAAACCTGAACCGGCACTTCCCGACCAGAAACCTCAGGGCGCGTTCCGCGCTGATTGAGTCGAAGGGGTGTGTCCGCGAAGGAGCAAGCGAGCAGGGCGGGGGGCTAGCCGGTTCATAACCTCGCTTCTGCCATCGCTGGATCGCAGCGATCACGAGCTCTGATGCGATCGCGAAGATCCTGGAGCACCTCGAGCTCCCGAATGTCCAGGTCCAGCCCATGCCGCCCCGATCGCCTCCGCAGTTGACGCTTGGGTTTGAGGGCTGCTC
>LWDU01033647.1_pt1 | contig 19302 bp, 20 predicted proteins | sample 727161 | NCBI WGS metagenome assembly LWDU01 (sample SAMN04566230, study PRJNA314399) | hydrothermal vent metagenome | isolation source: deep sea hydrothermal plume seawater | place: Mexico: Gulf of California, Guaymas Basin | collected 2004-07-11
TAAACTTTTCATGTTTAATCAGCTAAACCATCCGATCTTGGCTTATTTCTTTCAATGTGAATTGGTAATACTTTTCCATATATAGCTTTTGAATGCTCAGGAGTATTTACTCTCCAAGGATCCAAAACATATGCTGGTATACAAAGATATCTTGAGCGATTCCCTTCTATTTTAGTAACACGATGAAGTGTAAAGCGTCCTTTAAATATTTGTAAATCACCTGGTTCTAATTTTAACTGACGAACCCTTTTACGACTTCCATCAAGTACTTTTTTTACTTCTTCTAAATTTTCATTTCCTGGTTCGCGTATATTGGGGCAGTATTCAAATACTCCACCATTTTCAGGTTTTTGTATCATAAAACTTAAAGTAAATTCGCAGCTATCAAAATGCCATGGAAGAACACCCTCAGGATTCATAACATTGTAAGCATGACAAGCTAAAGGGTCAGCCCATCTGTAGATTGGTGCTATTCCAAGACAAGCAGAGATGAACTTCAAAAGCTCATCTTGTTCATAAAGAAACTTCATTTCAGAATCTTTTTCAAAAACATCTGAATTTAAATAACCGTTGTAACGATCCATAAATATTCGTTTTGGGTGCTCTTTAGGTAGAGACGGATCATCTTTAGAATATAAATATGCATTGATACTTTGTTTTGACATATAAACTTCATCGAGTTGTTTTTCTAACTCTGCGTTCATGATTTTTAAAGATTTTGGTAAAATAAAATTAGGAATAGTAGAACAGCTAAACTGGTCTAAATCTTTTTTACACTTTTTGATTACTTCTTTTATTAATGAAGAATTTAAATCCTGGATTGGATATTTTTTAAGATCAACAATAGCCTCTAATCTATTATTCATAATTTTAATTATACATCCTCTAATGGATGGTGGGACATTAGCTCAAGTCCATTTTCACCAACTAAGTACTGCTGTTCTAACTTTACTCCCTCTTTACCACCTACTTTTCCAATATAGCTTTCAACTGTAATAGTCATATTTTTTTCAAAAGATCCATCTCTTTGGCCGCCATCAGTTGGATATCTGATCATTGGCCATTCGTCACATAGACCAATTCCATGAACCATACATGAATATCTATTTCCATAATATTCATCTGGAAGCTTCCATGATTTTTCAGTGAATTCTTTAAAAGACATTCCAGGTTTTATTAATCTAGAATTATGGTTTATATGCTCAACAGCCATTAAATATAATTTTTTCTGCTCTTCATTAAATTTGCGGCCTTCAACAAAAGCTCGAGAAATATCTGCACAATATCCGTAGGGTCCGACCATATCAGTATCAAAAGATACCATTTCTCCACTTTGAATTATTTTGTTGCTACTTTCTTGCATCCAAGGGTTTGTTCTTTCTCCCGATGATAAAATTCTACATTCAATCCATTCTCCGCCATGCTCAATATTAGTTTTATGTAAAATTGACCAAAGTTCATCTTCGGTCATTCCAGCTTTTAATTCTTCTCTCATTTTATTAACACCAATTTCTGCAACTTCAATTGCTGCTTTCATACATTTTAGTTCTTCTGATGATTTAATAACTCTAGCTTGTTCTAGAACTAATTTGGCATCAACTGTTTCAATGCCTGCTTTATTCAAAGCTGATACAGCAGGACCATTAATAACATCAATCGCTATTTTTTTATTTTTAAAATATGAGTTAGATAAATCTTTAATTTCATTAATCCATTTTTCTAATTGAGTCTCTGCTTGATCTCCGTTACCGAAATAATCCCAGGTTATTGCTGGTCTTATTTCATCAATCAAATTTAAGTGGTTAGATAACCCCTCGCAATTAAAATATTCATAAAGAATTACAGGTCCGTTAACAGGTACAAAACAATAACGAGTTAAATTATGCATATTATAGACACTCATGTTAACCGTATCTAATGCATATCTAACATTAACAGGATCAAACAATATACAAGCTTCAAGATTATTTTTTTTCAACTCTTTTTTGACTCTATCTAATCTATAAGATCTAAGTTTAGTAAAATCTATTTCATCTTCTTTTAATCTTTTCTTTGTTATAAAGTTTGACTTAGATTTTGTATTAGGAGAAATTTTTCTTTTAAATTTCATATCAGACCAAATTTGTTGCTACCCATTTATGAAAATGGTGAGTTGGATTATCCATAACAGGTGAAAAATTACCACCATTATAAGAAGGAGAATTTCTACCTTCTTGCATTCCTTCGATAATACCCACGTCTTCTGACTGTACACCATGCCAAAGTTTAAAATTTTGTTTTCTAAGATTTTTAAATTTTTTCGAATTTGCAGCTGCATTTCCCACATAGTAAATTTCCATATGTTCAATAGTTAATTCATGATTAACTGGCTCCAACCAATAAGCGTAATAATGATCTTTATGAATTCCTAGCATCGCATTTGGAAAGAGAGCAACATATTCTGCAATATTTAATTTATTTTTTGGCCATTTAGGAAAGCATGGAAATTTAAGCTTACCTTTAAATCTTGGATTATAAACAACAGTACCTTGTCCAGCAAATCTATTTGGCAAACCCTTAATATGATAATGATCACTAATTTTAGAGTATGAATTTAACCCTGGATGAACCCATGGAAGGTGATAACTTTCACAATAATTTTCTATTGCAAACTTCCAATTGCATTTTGCTGTTAATTTAAAATAACCTAAATCTTTTGAATGTTGAATTAGTTTCTGATCTTTTTTTGGCCAAAACTTATCCCAACGATCTTGTAAAGGTTTAATATATTGTTCAAAAGGAATTTCGTTATTAGAAATATTTATCATAATCATGTCTAACCAGACATATGAACGAATTTCTTTTAGTCCATTTATAGATTTATCAAAATCTTTAGAATTGTGCTTATTCATTCCCCCTAAATGAGGAGTAGCTACTAGTTTTCCTTCAAGATTATAAGACCAGGAATGATAGGGGCATCTTAATACATTTTTAATAGAACATTTTTTTTGTAAAATTTTATAACCTCTATGACTACACACGTTATGGTATACTTTGATTTTGTTACTTTTGGTTCTTAATAAAATTAGAGGAATTCCAAGAAGGTCAAAGGGTTTCGCGTCTCCAGGATTAGGGATTGAACTAGCAACACCAACAACTACCCATTTATCTTCAAATATTTTCTTTCTTTCAATACTTGTATATTCTCTACTATTATAGCATTCGTTCGGAAGACCATGGGCTTTACTTATAGGTTGATTAACAACGTCTAATTTTTCCTTTTTTACAACGTCATAAATATTTCTGTGACCATTAAGCTTAGAAGTCATATTAAAAACCTAACATTTTCGCAAAAATAGGCAATAGGTTTGAGTGGAAATTGCTGGACATTCACCTAGGTCCGCTGATATATCCCGAAGATTATGAATTTTTCTTTAGAGATAGGACTTAAGACTGACCTAAACACATTGCCCAATATTACAGATGTGTACATAACTCTTTTAAAAGGAGACCAATACAAAGATGTAGCTAACAAAGCCAAAGAACTTGTAAAGCTTGGCAAGAACCCTGTTCCACATTTTCCCGCTAGATCAATTAAAAACAAAAATGAACTTAAGGATTATGTAACCATGTGTAAAGATTTTGGCGTAAAACAAGCTCTTGTAATAGGAGGAGCAACTCAACCTGTTGGAGATTTTCATTGTTCGCTCCAACTATTTGACACAGGATTATTTGAGGGTTTTAAAGTAGGAATTGCTGGACATCCAGAGGGTTCCCCTGATATATCCGACTCTGATTTGGAAAAAGCTATGATAGATAAGAAGCCATACGCAGATTATATAGTCACACAGTGGCTGATGGAAACTTCCCCAATCATAGATTACGTTTCTAAACAAACTTTACCAGTACATGTAGGGATAGCTGGGCCAGCCAAAATTACAAGCTTACTTAAGTTTGCTAGTATTGTTGGAGCAAAAAATTCTCTTAGCTTTTTAAAATCAAACGCAAGTAAAGCAGTTGATTTATTTAAACCAAGAAAACCAGATGATATGATTGAGAAAATTAAAAGTGTTTCGCAAAATTTTCATATCTACACATTTGGTGCTCTTAATGAAACAAACAAATGGTTATCGGAGAAAAACTATGCCTAAAAAAAATAAAAAATCTAAAAAGTCTAAGAAAAGTAAATCAAAAAAAATTAAAGTTAAAAAAGTTAAAAAAATAAAAAAAGTAAAATCAGTTTCTTTCAAACCTGAAACAGTTGATTACAGCAAAGTTAGACACGAAACATCTGTAGATCAATCAGATAGACATGTACCTTACAATTTAAGACAAAGCGGATCTACAAAAGTTGAAATGTTGATCTCAACAAGAGTAAGAAAATCACCTTATTGGCACTTATCAATGAAAGCAGGGTGTTGGAGAGCAACAGTTTACAATCGTGTTTACCATCCGCGTGGTTACGTAAGACCTGAAAAAGGTGGCCCTATGGTTGAATACCAAGCTATCAAAAAACACGTAACAATGTGGAATGTTGCTGTTGAGAGGCAAACCCGTGTTAAAGGTCCTGATGCTGAAAAATTTACTGATTATGTAATAACACGCGACGCAACAAAAATTTCAACGATGAGAGCACGTTATGTTATTCTTTGCAACTACAAAGGTGGGGTACTGAATGATCCAGTTTTGTTAAGAGTAGCAGAAGATGAATTTTGGTTTAGTTTATCTGATTCAGACATTGGTTTATATTTGCAAGGAGTGAATGCAGATAAAAGATTCAATGTTGAAATAGATGAAATAGACGCGTGTCCGGTTCAAATCCAGGGTCCTAAATCAAAGGCATTAATGAAAGATTTGATTGGTGATCAAGTTGATCTAGATAACATGCCATTTTATGGTTTAGCTGAAGCTAAAGTCGGAGGAAGAAGTTGTGTGATTTCACAGTCTGGTTTCTCGGGTGAAGCTGGCTATGAAATTTATCTTCTTAATGCAACTTTATATGCTGAAGATATGTGGAATGCTGTTCTTAAAGCAGGAAAAAAACATAAGTTGATGGTTATTGCTCCCGCGCACCATAGAAGAATCCAAGCTGGAATATTGTCTTGGGGTCAAGATATGGATAACGAACATAATCCTTTTCAGTGTAATTTAGGTTATCAAGTTTCTTTATCTGGAAAAGGTGAATGGAACAAAACAGCAGATTATATTGGGAAAGAAGCTCTAGAGAAAATGAAAAGCCAAATTTCTAATGGAGATAAACCTTACAAACTTCAACTTGTTGGTATGGAATTAGGTGGAAAACCAATTGAAGAATATGCTCCAGATTTCTGGTTAATATCAGACGCTCAAGGAGGTAAACCAGTTGGTTACATTACTTCTCCTTGGTATCATCCAGAAAAAGGGAAAAATATTGCAATGGGATATGTTCCTTACGAAGGACATAAGAACGCTAAAGGTTTTCCAATTGCTAATTTTGGAAAGAAATATAAAGTTCATTTGCCAGCAAAATATTCTAGTAAACCAGTTGATGCTGTTGTAGTACCAGTTCCGTTTACAGAATCATTTAACGCAAATACTCGTGAGGTAAAATAAACGATTAAATATTAAAGCTTGCTTTAATACCGTCGATTATAAATTGTGTTGCTAACGCAGCTAGAATAAAAGCAAATACTCTAGAAGTAGCATGCAAGATTTGTTTTGGTATATATTTTGTAGTAAAATTTGTTCCAATCATTAAAAACAAACTAACGATTAATGCGGCTACTAGAGCAAGAATAACTGATATTTGAAATTCAGGGTTTGCAGCATAATTGCCCATTAATAGTATAATTGTTGCTAATGTAGAAGGACCAGCAATAAAAGGTATTGCTATTGGGAAAACAATAATTTCATCAAAGTTTCTTTCATCTAAAGCTGCTTCAACTTTTTTTTCTCTTCTTACTTTTCTTTTTTCAAATAATATATCAATTGCAATAAACATTAGAATAATTCCACCAGCAATTTTTAATGAATTTAAAGAAACACCAATCGCGTCCAGCAAGTATTTACCTAGGTAAGCAAACATTATTGTTATAAAAAAAGCTATAATTACACTTTTTACAGCTATCTGATTTTTTTTCTTAATTTTTGCCCCTTCTGTTAAACTAATAAAAAAAGGCAGGTTTCCTATAGTATCGATAGTAATAAAGAACAAAATAAAGGAATTTAAAAAAATTGTAAGCACAGTATTATTTCGTATATTTTAATGGCAACAATATGATATAGAGAAAAAATGAATTCAGTATTTGTTAATAGAATTATAAGGGCGTGCAAGCTTGATATTAGTTTATATGAAGAAGTAGAGGCTGATCAATCGGCAACTCTTCAAGCGGCATTAGTCGTGGTTCTCTCAAGTATTGCTGCTGGGGTAGGAGCCATATCTCTTGGAGCGTCAAATTTTCTAATGGCACCATTATTGTCTTTAATCAGTTGGTATATTTGGGCTTACTTAATTTATTTCATTGGTGCAAAACTTTTTCCTGAACCAAACACACAAGCAGACCACGGTCAACTTTTAAGAACTATAGGTTTTTCAAGCGCACCAGGATTAGTTAGAATATTTGGTTTTACACCCGAATTGATGAGTATAATTTTTATTGGCGCACAAATATGGATGTTAGTTGCAATGATTATTGCAGTGAGACAAGCCCTTGATTATCAAAGCACATGGAGAGCTATTGGGGTTGTCGTTATTGCCCAGTTGGTTCTAGCTATTATTTTTGTGATGTTACTAAAACTTTTCGGTCCAATTCCAACTTAAACTGGAAAAATAGTTTTTGATATTCTACAAGATTCACAAATTTTATATCCATACATAACCAAGTTTTGAGAAACACTTTCATTTTTCTTTTTACAATCCTCGCAAACATTATCTAATTCATTTTTATTATGTTTAATTTCACTATTCATATAATTTCTCCTAAAAATTCAGGAGCAGAAACACTAGTGCTCATCCAGCAATCTTTTAAATCACCTTCAGTTTGCACTTTTTCAACTTGCCAAATATATGAATACTTTTTTTTATCACTTGATAAAATATAAACCTTATAAACTGATCTATTTGTACCTTCGCTTAAAATCGTAATTTCACTATTTTCATGCTCAATTAACATTTGGTAGCTTTTACTATAAATCATTTTCTTAAATTTTTCTAAGGGTCCAGTTATTTTTTTATTGTTTGGGTGAGCAAACTCCCATGCTTGTTCGATACCAGCATCCTTAAATGGAATATTATTTCTTTGAAGAGAATTTAATTGAATTGAAACAATATCAAGTGGTTTTAAAGATGTATTCGGCTTAGTTAAATAAGGTGAATAATTATCGTAGAATCTTGAATATCCTAAACTAACAACAATTAAAATAACACTAAGTACTGCAAGTATTTTGATAGGGTATTTTTTTTTATTCACCCTCATAAGCTGTGTATAGAAAAAATATGTGATAAAAGGTCCCACTATAGCAAGCAAAAGTATAATTTTTTTAGTCATTTAATTTTGTTGACCTATTAAAACCTTCCATTTAGTAATTACATAAATTTAACCATATTTATTTTATGAAATCAAAAGCTAAAGTAGTCGTAGTCGGAGGAGGAGTGGTTGGAGTAAGTATGCTCTACCATTTAGCAAAAAAAGGCTGGTCTGATGTTGTTTGTGTTGAAAGAAAAGAACTAACTTCAGGATCAACTTGGCACGCAGCTGGATTATTACCTCTATTTAATATGAGTTATTCTGTAGGGCAGCTACACAAGTATGCTGTTGATTTTTATAAAACTTTAGAAAAAGAAACTGGCAAAAGCGTTGGTTTTAGCGTTGTTTCAAATATTCGATTAGCTAGCACAAAAGATAGAATGGATGAGTATCATCAGTATGCTGGCGTTGCCCAAACTATTGGAGTTGATGTAAAATTTTTAACACCACAACAGGTGAGAGAAATTTGGCCTTTATGTAATGTTAAAGATTTAGTGGGTGCTATTCAACACCCTGAAGATGGATACATTCAACCTGCGGATCTTACGCAAGCTTTAGCTACAGGTGCAAGAAATAGAGGAGCAGAAATTTATAGAAACACAACAGTAACTGGAATTAAACAAACAAAAAATGGATGGGTTGTAGAAACTGATAAAGGAACAATTGAATGCGAGCACGTTGTTTCATGCACAGGAAATTTTGCTAGACAAACAGGTAAAATGGTTGGTCTTGAAATTCCAGCAATTCCAGTAGAACACCAATATATAGTTACAGAACCTCACCCTGAAATTCAAAAAAGAAAAAAAGAGGGTTTGCCGGAAATGGGCGTACTAAGAGATAGTGATAGTAGATGGTACATGCGAGAAGAGACAGGAGGATTGCTTTTAGGGCCTTACGAAGATGGTGCTCCATGTTGTTATGTTGATGGACCTTCAAAAGATTCAGAATATGAATTATTTCAAGAAGATTTAGATAGACTTGCTCCACACATAGAAGGCGCAATTCATCGTGTCCCAGCTTTTGGAGAAGTCGGAGTTAAAAAAGTTTATAATGGTGCTATTTGTTATACGCCAGATGGTAACCCAATCGTTGGTCCTGCGTGGGGTTTAAAAAATTTTTGGATTAACGAAGGACATAGTTTTGGTATTACTGCAGCAGGAGGAGCTGGTTGGCAACTTGCTGAATGGATAGTAGATGGTGAACCAACAGTAGATATGCTTGGTGTTGAACCAAGACGATATGGTGATTATGCAACTAAATCTTATCTTAAAGAAAAAAATGAAGAAGCATATAACCATGTATTTAAAGTTCATTATCCAGATGAAGAAAGAGGTGCTGCTAGAGAATTAAGAACATCACCTTGTTATGACAGAATGAAAAGTCTAGGTGCAGTTTTTGGTCAAAAATTTGGTTGGGAAAGGCCAAACTTTTTTGCAGTGGATGGGATGGAGCAAAAAGATGATTGGTCTTTTAGAAGATCTAAATGGTTTAAAGCGATAGAGAAAGAGTGCAAAAATGTTAGAGAAAACGTTGGGCTATTAGACATGACGGCATTTGCTAAATGTAGAATAAAAGGACCAGGAGCAGAAAATTTTTTAGATTATTTAGTAGCCAATAAACTTCCTAAAAAAATAGGAAGAATAGGTTTGTGTCATGCTCTGAATACAAAGGGAGGAGTTCACTCTGAATTTACAATCATGAGGGAAACCGAAGATAGTTTTTATTTAGTTTCTGCGGGAGCAAATCAAAGATTAGATCATGATTGGATCAATAAATGGATGCCAAAAGATGGAAGTGTTCAATTTGAAAATTTAACTAACTCTGTAGGTGTTTTGGTTATATCAGGCCCAAAAGCTAGAGATTTAATGAAAAGAGTTTCAAAAGATGATTTTTCTAATGATAATTTTAAATGGTTAAGTGCAAAAAATGTAAATATTGGTAATGCACCAGTTAATGCCATGAGAGTAAACTTTGTCGGAGAACTAGGTTGGGAATTACATCATCCAATTGAGTACCAAAATCATATTTTTGATAAATTAATGGAAGCTGGAAAAGATTTGGGACTTAAACCTTATGGTATTAGAGCCATGAATAGCTTAAGGCTTGAAAAATCATATAAATTGGTTGGAACTGAATTATCAATTGAATATTCACCTTACGAATCTGGATTAGATAGATTTATTCACCCAAATAAAGGAAACTTTATTGGATTGGAAGCTCTAAACAAATGGAGAGAAAAAGGTTTCAATAATAAATTAGTCACTTTAGAAATTCATAACGTTGAAAATGCGGATGTATTAGGAAATAACCCTATTTATGATAATGGGAAAATTGTTGGTAGAGCAACAGGGGGAGATTTTGGATTTAGATTGAGCAAATCGATAGCTCTAGGAATGGTTAAGCCAGAGATTGCGACAACAGGACAAAAATTGAAAATTGATATTCTTGGAAAAATGTATGATGCTACTATTTTGGAAGAGAGTCCTTATGATTCAGAAAATAAACTGTTAAGAGCTTAAATGAAAATTTTAGTCGCTGTTAAAAGAGTTATTGATTACAACGTGCAAATTAGAGTTAAAGAAGATGGTAGCGGTGTAAACACAGATAACGTCAAAATGTCAACAAACCCACCAGATGATAATGCTATTGAAGAAGCGGTGAAATTAAAGGATTCTGGTAAAGCTAAAGAAATTGTAGCTGTTACAATTGGAGAAGATAAAGCACAAGAAACGGTTAGGAAAGCTTTAGCGGTTGGAGCTGATAGAGGAATACATGTTAAATCTGAAAATTATATAGAGCCATTAGGTGTAGCAAAAATTTTAAAAAAAATTGTAGAAAAAGAAAAACCTGATCTAGTTTTTTTAGGAAAACAAGCCATTGATGATGATTGTAATCAAACAGGGCAAATGTTAGCCGCTTTATTAAGTTGGCCACAAGGAACTTTTGCCTCTAAGATTAAACATAAAGATAAAGTTATTGAGGTAACAAGAGAAGTCGATGAAGGTTTAGAGACTATAGAAATTAATTTACCAGCAATAATAACATGTGATTTAAGACTTAATGAACCACGTTTTGCTTCATTACCAAATATTATGAAAGCAAAGAAAAAACCAATCGAACAATTAAATGCAAAAGATCTTGGGGTAGATATCTCAAACAGAATTCAACAATTAAAAGTAGAAGAACCTCCAAAAAGAAAAAGCGGAATAAAAGTAGCCAGTGTTGCTGAATTAGTTAGTAAACTTAAAAATGAGGCCAAAGTAATATAATGTCAATTTTATTAATTGCTGAACATAATAATTCAAATTTAAAAGTTTTTACTTTAAATGCTATTACTGCTGCATCCAAAATTGATAACGAAGTACATGTTTTAGTTGCTGGAAGTAAATGTGAAAACGTAGCAAAAGAAGTTGCTACAATACCACTAGTAAAAAAAGTTTTATACTGCGATTCAGAAAATTATGAAAATTTTTTAGCAGAAAATTTAACGCCTTTAATAATTAAATTATCAGAATCACATTCACATATAATAGCATCAGCAAATACATTTGGAAAAAATTTTATGCCTAGAGTAGCGGCTTTGTTAGATGTTAGTCAAATTAGTGATGTAATTAAAATTAATAATCCTGATGAATTTTTAAGACCAATTTATGCAGGTAATGCATTTGCAAATGTTAAAAGTAATGATAAAAAAAAATGTATTACTATTAGACCAACTTCATTTGACCCAGCTCCTACCTCAGGAGGATCAGCACAAATAGAAAAAGTTGAAGAAGTTGAAATACCAAATATTTCAAAATTTATAAAAAGAGAAGAAACAAAATCAGAAAGACCAGAATTGGGTACAGCAAGAATAGTAATATCAGGTGGAAGAGGCATGCAAAGTGGTGATAACTTTAAACTTATAAATTCTATTGCGGATAAATTAAATGCAGCTGTTGGAGCATCTAGAGCAGCAGTTGATGCAGGGTATATTGGAAATGACCATCAAGTAGGCCAAACAGGCAAAGTAGTCGTTCCCGACTTATATATTGCTGTTGGAATTTCTGGAGCTATCCAACACCTAGCTGGAATGAAAGAAAGCAAAATTATTGTAGCAATAAATAAAGATGGGGAAGCACCAATTTTTAGTATCGCAGATTATGGTCTCGAAGCAGATTTATTTGAAGCATTGCCACAATTTTTAGAAGAGCTCAATAAACTCAATACTATTCAAAAATAAAAAGTTTGATATAGTCATACATATGTCTAGAGAAGTTATGCAATATGATGTGGTTATAGTCGGCGCTGGTCCATCAGGATTATCTACCGCTATAAAATTGAAACAATTAGATACTAATTTAAATATTTGTATTCTAGAAAAAGGTGCTGAAGTAGGATCTCATATTTTAAGCGGAAATGTTTTTGAAACAAAAGCTTTAGATGAACTCATTCCAAAATGGAGAGAAGAAGGAGCTCCTATTAAAACTAAAGTCTCTTCAGAGAAATTTTTATTTCTTGGGAAAAATTCTTCTTTAAGTTGGCCCGCTTGGCTTTTACCATCTGTCCAAAAAAATCATAAAAACTACATAATTAGTTTAGCAAATCTATGTCGCTGGCTAGCAGAAAAGGCTGAAAAACTTGGCGTAGAAGTATTTCCAGGTTTTCCAGCAAGTGAAATATTATTTAATAAGGATGGATCTGTTAAAGGTGTGGCGACCTCAGATATGGGTTTAGATAAAGAGGGCAATAAAAAAGATAGTTTTGAACAAGGCATGGAACTACATGCTAAAGTTACAGTTTTTGCTGAAGGATGCAGAGGTCATTTAGGAAAGGAATTAATAAAAAAATATAATCTTGATAAGGGAAAAGACCCTCAACAGTATGGAATTGGTTTTAAGGAGATATGGGAGATTGATTCAAAGCAACATCAAGAAGGTTTGGTAATGCATACTACTGGGTGGCCTTTAGATAAAAAAACTTATGGTGGAAGTTTTGTTTATCATGCAGAAAATAAACTAATTTTCATTGGGTATGTTGTGGGTCTTGATTATCAAAATCCATATTTATCACCTTTTGATGAATTTCAGAGATTTAAAACACATAAAGAGATTAAAAAAATACTAGAAGGTGGAAAAAGAATTGCATATGGAGCTAGAGCTTTAATAGAAGGAGGTATACAAAGTTTACCCAAAATGTACATGCCTGGCGCCTTATTAATAGGATGTGATGCCGGAACTCTAAACATGCCTAAGATAAAAGGATCACATACAGCTATGAAAAGCGGAATGTTGGCTGCAGAGACTATATTAGATCATATTAAGAATAAAAAAGATTTATCAGTTTATGAAAATAAATTTAAAAGTAGTTGGGTTTATGAAGAGCTTTATGCTGCAAGAAATGTAAAACCAAGTTTTGGTTGGGGTTTAATATTAGGTATTTTATTTACAGGATTAGATCAGATTTTTTTTAGAGGTAAAATGCCTTTTACTTTAAGACATAAACATGCTGACCACGAAACATTAAAATCAGCTGGAAAAGCAAAAAAAATTAATTATCCAAAACCTGATGGAAAGTTAAGCTTCGATAAAACTAGCTCTGTTTATTTAACCGGAACAAATCATAGAGAAAATCAACCGGTTCACTTACAATTAAAAGATAGCAATTTACCAATTCAATACACATTAAATAAGTATGATGAGCCTGCACAAAGATATTGTCCCGTTGGTGTTTATGAAATACAACGTGATAAAGATAATCTAAATCCACAATTTATTATTAATTCCCAAAATTGTATACATTGCAAAACATGTGATATTAAAGAGCCTTCACAAAATATTAAATGGGTTTCTCCTGAAGGTGGAGGTGGTCCCAAGTACGGAAATATGTAGGTAAATTAATTTACGACAAATCTATTGCATGTTTTTTTAATTTTTCAAGTGGAATAATTTCAAGAGTTTTATAATTTGTTTTTTTTAAATAAATTTTACAAGCTGTACCTTCTTTTATAGACTTAGCAAAAGTTTCTGCACAAACGCACCAGTTATCTCCATTCTTTAAACCTGGAAAACCAAACTCTTCATGAGGTGTAATCAAATCATTTCCTTCTTTTTTAGCCCACTCTAGGAATTGTGTAGTCACTCTGGCGCAGACCGTGTGTAGACCGTGATCATCATCATTCGTGTTGCAGCATCCATCCCTAAACCACCCAGTCACAGGACTGTCAGAGCAAGACTCTAATTTTTCTCCTAAAACATTTTTTTGGATTATTTCTTCAGTCATTATAATTTTGTTGGATTTGGTTCATCTTTATATATTTTTTTTGGATTAAAAAATTTTTCTTTTTCTTTAAACTCCATTTCTATTTGTTCTGTATTTTCAATTTTCCCTAAAGGTATTGATCTATAAAAACATGAACGGAAACCAACATGACAGCTTGCTCCTTTTCCAATATCTACTATTAGCCAAATAGAATCTTGATCATCATCAATTCTAATTTCTTTTACTATTTGCACAAATCCACTAATTTCACCTTTTCTCCAAATTTTTTTTCTTGAACGACTCCAGTAATGAGCTTCTTTTGTCTCAATTGTTTTTTTCAAAGCTACATCATTCATATAGCCGTGCATCAAGATGCCGCCGGTTTTAAAGTCGCTAGTTATAGTAGGTATAAGGCCATTTTCATCAAATTTTGGTTCTAAATACTTGCCTTCTTCTACCTCTTTAATATTATCTCTTTTTTTGTACATTAATTGTACTATATAGATATTTGAAATAATTATTAAGTTAAAATTATGAAGCTAGTAAAAGATATAGACCAGGAAAAAGACAAAAAAAATCAAATTTCTGATGAGAGAGCTGAAGAAGCAATAAAAACAATTATTCAGTGGATAGGTGAGGACCCTAATAGAGAAGGTTTAATCTCAACACCCCAAAGAGTCACTAAAGCTTTCAAGGAATATTTTCAAGGCTATAAACAAGATGCAAAAAAGTATTTATCAAAAACATTTACAGAAGTAGATGGCTACGATGATATGGTGATCGAAAAGAATATTAGTTTACAAAGTCATTGCGAACATCATATGGCGCCAATTATAGGTGTAGCACATGTAGCATATATTCCATCTAACAAAGTTGTTGGTTTAAGTAAGTTAGCAAGAGTCGTAGAAGTATTTTCAAAAAGATTACAAACTCAAGAACGTTTAACTATGCAGATAGCAAAAACAATAATGGATGTTTTGCAACCTAGAGGAGTTGCGGTTACAATAAGTGCATCACATCAATGTATGACTAATAGAGGTATTAAAAAAGAAAACGCTCTAACAATTACTAATTCTTTCCTTGGTGCATTTAAGGATGATTTAAGTTTTCAAAATCGCTACTTAAGATATATTAATAAAGATTAGTTTTTATTAATAATTAATCTAAAAAGTTTTTAAAATGACCAATGAATTTAAAGCTATAGTTCTCAACCAATCTGGAGATAAATTTTCTAGAGAAATTAAAAAATTAGACAAAAGTTTTTTTAAAACTGGTGATGTTTTAGTTAAAGTTGAATACTCTGGTTTAAATTATAAAGATGCACTTATTTTAAAAAATGGCGCTAGGCTTGTAAAGGAATACCCTCATATACCTGGAATAGATTTTTCGGGAAAAGTTATTGAAAGCGAAAGTGAAGAATTTAAATCTGGAGATGAAGTTGTTCTAACTGGTTGTAGAGTTGGAGAAATTTATCCTGGTGGATACTCACAATTAGTAAAAGTAAATAATAAATTGTTAATAAAAAGACCTAAATCTGTCTCTAATAAAAATGCAATGATCCTTGGCACGGCAGGTTTTACCTCTCTATTATGTTCTTTTGCAATAAAAGCAAGAGAAGAATTATTGTTAGGAGAAAAAGTTAAAGATGTATTAGTAACAGGAGCCACAGGAGGAGTCGGAAGTATAGCTGTAATGATCCTTTCTAAATTTGGTTATAATGTAACTGCAATGACTGCCAAAGAAGATAAATTTAACTATTTAAAAAAATTGGGTGCAAAAAATATTATCGCAAGAAAAGAATTTGAAGGAGAAGCTAAATTGTTAGGAAAAGGTTTATGGGATGGTATTGTTGATACAGTTGGTGGCAACGTATTATCAAACGCTATTTCACAAACTCGACAAAATGGAATTGTTGCAGCATGTGGAAATGCTGGTGGAATAAAGCTTAATACATCAGTAATGCCGTTTATTATTAGAGGTGTGAAGCTATGGGGGATAGACTCTGTGACAATTAGTAAAAAAAGAAGAGAGTTTGTTTGGTCACAAGTAAATGACTTGATTGATTTTAATTTATTAGAAAGCGGTGTAAAAACTGTTAGTTTAGAAGAGTTATTAAATGTTTTTCCGGAAATGCTAAGCGGAAAAACTTCTGGAAGAATTTTAGTAGATTTAAATAAGTAGTATGGATTGGGATAAGCTTAAAATATTCAATGCTGTTGCTGAAGCTGGCAACTTTACAAAAGCTACTTATATTCTTAATTTAAGTCAATCAGCAATTAGTAGACAAATTCAATCCTTAGAACAAGAATTAAAAACGCAATTGTTTGAAAGACATGCTAGAGGACTGTCTTTGACTGAAAATGGAGAATATCTTTTTAAAACTGCTCGCGAAGTCATTAGTAAACTTAAAGACGTAGAATCAACTTTAACAGATAAAAAAAATAAGCCTAGTGGAAAATTAACAGTTACTACTTTTGTTAGTTTTGGAACGACTTGGTTGACACCCAGAATTCAAGAATTTATGAAACTTAATCCAGAAATAGAAATGGAATTAATTTTTGATGATAGAGAGTTAGATTTAAGCACTCGACAGGCTGATATTGGTATTTGGAGTAGAAGACCTAAGCAATTAAATTATATACAAAAAAAATTGATTGATATAAATTATCATATTTATGGATCAACAAAATACTTAGAACAGTTTGGTCACCCTAAAAATTTATCTGATTTAAATAAACATAAATTTATTTCTTATGGTAAAGGTGCCCCTTCTCCAGTTTTTAATCCAGATTGGGCATTAAAACTTGGTTTAAAAGATAACAAAAAAAGAAAGCCTGTTATGAAAGTTAATAGTGTTTATGGTTTACTTCTTGCAGTGCAAAGCGGTGTTGGTTTAGCAGCTCTTCCTGATTATATAACAGTAGACGTTCCTAATATTGTTAAAGTGCTTCCGCAGATTGAAGGTCCCAAAACTGAAGCACATTTCGTTTATCCTCAATCTCTTAAAAATGTAGCAAGAATTGTTGCTTTTAGAAACTTTTTATATAGCAAGGTTAGCAAATGGGAGTTTTAAAAATTATTTAATAGTCTCAGTCTTAATTTTGAGGTTTGCTCCCTCTTCAATTGATAAAGTTTTTTGATTTAAAACACCTTCGACTTTAGCAGTTTTATTAATTCGAATTTTATCTGATTTTATGTTTCCTTTAAGCTCTCCTCCTAGGCTAGCTTTTTTAGAAGTAATGTTACCTATAATGTTAGAATTGATATGAGTTGTGATATCATCTGCTTTAACATCCCCAACAATTTTAGCATCTACAATTATTTTGTCTTTTTCAACTAAGTCACCTTCGATGTAAACATCAGATAGCAAGATAGAGTTTTTTTCATCATCCATATAAATCCTTACAACTTAACATATACATAGTAACACCCAGCTCCTATACACTTTTTAGTTGTATTAACTGCGGCAAAATGATACTGATAATCATTCTCATTGACAATATTAACTAAAATTAATATAAAAGTTTTAATTATGGAAAATTTATTAACACCTTTTTTAAGCTCCTTCTTTATATTGTTAAGAGAAGGTTTTGAAGCAATGCTTATAGCTGTTCTTGTCTTTATCTACTTAGATAAAGTAAAAGCTAATAACAAACGCCCTGCAGTTTTTTGGGGAATTGTAGCAGGTGTTATTGCTTCAATGTTTGTTGCACTAGGTTTCAAAAAAATAGCTGGAATCACTCATGCACACGAAGAGCTGTTTGAGGGAGGAGTGATGTTAGTAGCGGCAGGAATGCTTACATACGTTGCTTTCTTTTGTCATCATGCCAAACAACACGTTGAAGGAAAAGTTGATAAAGCAATTGCAACAGGAAATTCTTTTATATTATCGTTTACTGTTTTTTTAGCAATCTTAAGAGAAGGTTTTGAAATAGTATTATTTTATGCAGCGCTAATAGGTTCTGGCATGTATAACACGGGCCCAGTATTTATCGGAGCAATATTAGGAGTAATAGCTCTTATTGGCGTTTACTTTGGTTTAAATAAAATTACTAAAATTATTCCAATAGGAACATTTTTCAGGGCATCAAGCATTTTACTTTTTGCATTAGCTATTTATTTTGGCTATGAAGGCATACGCGAACTTTCCGAAGGATTTGAAGAATTAGCTTTAATCATACCAAATACATTGTTATCATAAATTCATTTTGAGGGGTGTCCTAATAGACTGAGATTATACCCTAATAACCTGTCCGGTAATTCAGAAAGGGAGAATAATGGATAAAATAACTAAAGTTTGTCTTTCAAAAGATAATGTTGTTTATCTTTGTGACTTCTTTGTAAGCCAAACAACATCATTAACGTTAGTCATTACAATAAGTTTAATTTTTACATTTTTAGGAATAGTTTACTCTAAAAAATATCAAGGTCTAAATAACTATTTAACGGCAAATAGAAGTGTAGGTTTTTTTTCACTATCCACAAGTTTAGTTGCTTCAGCTTTAGGTGCATGGATATTGTTTGGTCCAGCTTCCGCTGCAACATGGGGCGGAATAGGAGCAGTTATTGGTTATGCTTTAGGAACAGCATTTCCTATGATTTTTTTGATATATTTAGGAAAAAAAATAAGAAGTGAATTTCCAAAAGGTTCAACACTAATTGAGTTTTTAAGAAAAAGATTTAGTAAAAATTTATTCAAATTAATTTTGTTTATGACTATATTTTATATGTTTATATTTTTATGCGCAGAAGTTACTGCAGTTTCAATATTAATTAATTATATTTCCGGAATATCTTTGTGGGTTACAGCTTCAATAATTTTAATTGCAACATTAACATACACTCTTTACGGAGGGTTAAGGGCATCTATTTTTACTGATACTATTCAATTTATAATAATAGTAGTTTTGATTTTAATTTCTTTTATTTATTTAACTTCATTAACAGGTGATCAATTTTCATTTGAATTTATTAGTATAAAAAATCCACGTTTGTTAAGTGGAAGTTATATTCCAAATTATACAGCTGGATTGACCTTTTTTATCGCTGTTGCAGCAACCAATCTTTTTCATCAAGGAAATTGGCAAAGAGTGTATGCAGCAAAAAATAATAAAGTTCTAAAAAAAAGTTTAATAATTTCTTTTATTGTAATTATTCCTATAGTTTTATTTATGGGATTCAGTGGTTTAGTTGCAGTATCAGTAGATTCTAATGTAACTCCTGATTTAAGTTTTTTCTCTTTATTATTAAAAGATCAGACTAAATTTTTATCAATAATAATAATTATTTTAGGACTATCTTTAACTATAAGTACCGTCGATACTTTAGTTAACGCAATCTCTAGCTTAGTAATTATAGATGCTAAAGCAACATTAGGAATCACAAATAAAACTAATTATTTAAAACTTTCAAAATATTTTATAATTTTATTGTCTATTATTGCTTTTATAATAGCTTCAAAAGGGTTTAGTGTTTTATATTTGTTTTTACTGGCAGACTTATTTTGTTGTGCTTTTGTAACAACTGTATTTTATAGTTTTTATAACAAGCATATAAATGAAAGAAGTGCATACATTTC
>LWDU01043105.1_pt1 | contig 19293 bp, 32 predicted proteins | sample 727161 | NCBI WGS metagenome assembly LWDU01 (sample SAMN04566230, study PRJNA314399) | hydrothermal vent metagenome | isolation source: deep sea hydrothermal plume seawater | place: Mexico: Gulf of California, Guaymas Basin | collected 2004-07-11
CGCCGATCGCAATGGATCAAGGTTTACGTTTCGCTATTCGTGAGGGTGGTCGTACTGTTGGCGCTGGTGTGGTAGCAGACATTATTGAATAAGAGTGTATTTTATTGGGCGTTTTTTAAGGGCGCCATTAATATTTTGTAATAAGAGATTTGGATTAGGTAATGGCAGATAGTCAGAACATACGAATAAGATTAAAGGCGTTCGATCATCGAGTACTAGATACTTCGACGTTGGAAATCGTTAATACCGCTAAACGGACGGGAGCTCAGGTACGAGGGCCAATTCCGCTACCAACCAAGATCGAAAAATATACAGTATTACGTTCCCCACACATTGATAAAAAATCGCGTGAGCAGTTCGAAATTCGCACCCATAAGCGGGTACTTGATATTCTCGATCCCACGCCTGAGACGGTTGATGCATTGATGAAACTCGATTTGGCATCTGGCGTTGATGTTGAAATTAAACTTTAGGTAAATAATTCATGAGAACGGGTCTTATTGCGCAAAAAATTGGAATGAGTGCTTATTTTTTAGGAAATGGTCGGCACGTTCCTGTGACCGTATTAAAGGTCGATAATTGTCAAGTCGTTTCGCATCGTACTGAGCAAAATGATGGGTATATGGCTGTTCAGTTAGGGGTCGGCGAAGCTAAGGTAAAGAATGTATCGAAGCCGATGCGCGGTCATTTTGCTAAATCAAAGGTGGAACCGAAAAGGCAGGTTGTTGAATTTCGCGTTTCTGATGGTGCTATGGTTGGAGTTGGTACAGAAATTACAGCTGCTCATTTTGTTGTTGGTCAGTTTGTTGATGTTGTTGGTGTGACCCAAGGTAAGGGTTTTGCCGGTGCTATGAAGAGACATGGGTTTCATGGGCTCCGCGCTTCACACGGTGTTTCAATTTCTCATCGCAGTCATGGTTCAACTGGTCAATGTCAGGATCCAGGAAAGGTTTTTAAAGGTAAAAAAATGGCTGGCCATATGGGAAATACTCAGGTGACGGCTCAAAGTCTTGAGGTAATTTCAACCGATATAGATCGTGGTATTATTTTGGTTAAAGGATCTGTTCCCGGATCAAAAGGTGGGTATATCTTGGTTAAAGATGCGCTCAAAAAAGTGTTACCTGATAACGCGCCGAGGCCGGCAGGTGTACGTGGTAATGCTAAAATTGATGACGAGGAATTATCCAAACATGACGTGACTTCAGGAGCAGAGTTGTCGCCAGTAGAGGTTTTATCTGAACAAGATGAATCGACAGAAGATAATCCTGTTAGTACAGCTAAAACTAAGGGCGAAGAATGATGAAATGCCCGGTCATAGACCTAGGTAACAAAAAGATCGGAGATATTGATCTTGATGAATCTGTATTTGGCGCGCCTGATCGACCTGATATCTTGTCGCGCGCCGTTAATTGGCAGTTGGCAAAAAGACAAGCGGGAACGCATAAAACCAAGCAGCGAGCTGAAATTAAAGGATCAACCGCTAAACCTTTTAATCAGAAGGGTACCGGGCGTGCAAGGCAAGGGGATAAGAAGGCTCCACATATGCGTGGCGGAGGTGTAGCTTTTGGTCCTGTTGCCCGTTCACATGCGCATAGTCTGACGAAGAAGATCCGTCGACTAGCTCTTCGTACCGCGCTTTCAACCAAACAGGCCAATGGTAAGTTGGTGGTATTGAGCGAGGCAAAAGTAAAAACTGCAAAGACTTCTGAATTAGCTAAAAAGGTTAAAAAGTTAGGTTGGAATTCAGCGTTGATTATCGGTGATTCTGAAATTGATAATAATTTTAATCTAGCAGCTAGAAATATCAAAGGGATTGACGTGTTACCGCAGCAAGGAGCTAATGTTTATGATATTCTCCGCCGTGATACATTGGTTCTAACGAAAGGCGCCATTGAGAAATTGGTGGAGCGATTGAAGTGAGTAAACATAGTCATTTAGGTAAGAATGTAAAATTAAGGCACGAGAGAATGTATCAAATCATTCGCACGCCAATAATTACAGAAAAAACGACCATTATTTCTGAACATAATCAAGTGACTTTCAAAGTACCACTTGAAGTCACGAAACCAGAAATTAAGGTAGCGGTTGAGGGCTTATTTGAGGTTAAGGTGAAATCTGTAAATACAATTGTCCAAAAAGGCAAAGTGAAACGTTTCAGAGGCCACCTCGGTAAGCGATCTGATTTTAAAAAAGCAATTGTGACGTTGGTTGACGGTGATTCTATTGATATTACAACGGGAGTTTAAGGATGGCGCTTAGAAATTATAAGCCGACCTCTCCGTCGCGCCGGAATTTAGTTTTAATCGACCGCTCTGACCTTTGGAAAGGTAAGCCAGAAAAGAGCCTCACTCAAGGGTTGCCTAGTAAAGGTGGTAGAAATAATTCAGGTCAGATTACTGCTCGTCGAAGAGGTGGTGGCCATAAACGACGTTACCGTATTATAGACTTTAAACGTACGAAGGTTGATATACCGGCGACAGTGGAACGGATTGAGCATGATCCCAATAGAAGCGCATTTATTGCTTTGATAGAATATGAAGATGGTGAAAGGTCATATATTATTGCTCCGCAAAGGTTGGCCCCAGGCGATACTGTGATTTCTGGTGAAAAAGTTGATATCAAACCTGGCAACGCATTACCAATGACAAATATTCCAGTTGGAACGATTGTTCATAATGTAGAGCTTAAAGTCGGTGGTGGTGCCCAGATTGCTCGATCAGCAGGCACCTATGTTCAATTAATTGGTAAGGATCAAGGATATGCTCAGCTTCGAATGAATTCTGGCGAAATTCGGATAATTAGAGCAGAATGTATGGCTACAATTGGAGCGGTTTCCAATCCGGATAAAGCGAATATCAAACTTGGTAAAGCTGGTCGTAAGCGCTGGTTGGGTAAGCGTCCGGCAGTTCGTGGCGTTGCCATGAATCCCGTTGACCATCCACATGGAGGTGGTGAAGGCAGAACTTCGGGTGGTCGGCATCCTGTGACGCCCTGGGGGAAGCCTACCAAAGGTAAGCGCACACGTAGTAACAAGAAAACCGATCGGCTTATTATTCGCCGTCGGAAACGTTAAGGAGATAAAGTGGCTCGTTCAGTTTGGAAAGGACCGTTTGTGGATTCCTATTTGCTCAAGAAAGCAGAGGTTTCGCGTGAATCCGGTCGTAATGATGTGATTAAAACCTGGTCTCGTCGTTCAACTATTCTTCCTCAGTTTGTGGGGTTAACATTCGGTGTTCATAACGGGAAGAAATTTATTCCTGTTTTAGTTACTGAAAATATGGTTGGCCATAAAATGGGCGAATTTTCACCAACTCGTACATATCTTGGCCATACAGCCGATAGAAAAGGGAAGAGAGCCTAATTATGGGCAAGAAATCAGCATCAAAAAAGTTAGCAGACAATGAGGCTGTAGCATTCGGGAGAATGATCCGTACTTCACCGCAAAAAATTAATTTGGTCGCGCGAAGTATACGTGGAAAATCCTGTGAAGCAGCTTTAAATGATTTAAAATTCTCGACGCGACGAATTGCTGTGGAAGTGAAAAAGGTTCTTCAAACAGCCATTGCTAACGCTGAAAACAATCAACAGTTGGACTTAGATAGGCTATTCGTTGCCGAGGCAAGTTGTGGACGGGCATTTGTGATGAAGCGTTGGCGTCCACGGGCTAGGGGCCGCACCGGCAGAATATTTAAACCATTTAGCAACTTGACCATAGTTGTTCGGGAACGTGAGGAGAGTGTATAATGGGTCAGAAAGTCAATCCTATTGGTTTTCGTATCGGAATAAATCGAACCTGGGACTCGCGTTGGTTTGCCGAGGGCAATAATTATGCTGACCAATTGCATGCTGATATTACTATACGTGAGTTTTTGCATGACCGTCTTAAACAAGCTGGTCTAAGTAAAATTATTATTGAACGCCCAGCCAAAAGAGCTCGTATTACGATTCATACGGCGCGTCCTGGTGTTGTTATAGGAAAAAAAGGTGCTGACATTGAAATACTTCGGTTGGAACTTTCAAAGCGTACCGGTAGCGACGTTAGCTTAAACATAGTTGAAATAAGAAAGCCAGAAATTGATGCAATGCTGATTGCTGAAAATATAGCACAACAGTTAGAGCGTCGTATTGCTTTCCGACGTGCAATGAAGCGGGCTGTTCAATCTGCCATGCGTTTGGGCGCAGAGGGCATTAGAATTAATTGTGGTGGACGTTTAGGAGGCGCAGAAATAGCACGTACCGAGTGGTATCGTGAAGGTAGGGTTCCTCTACACACATTAAGGGCTGATATTGATTATGGAGTTGCCCGGGCTAAAACCACGTATGGTATCTGCGGTATTAAAGTTTGGGTTTATAAAGGCGAGGTTTTAACTCCGGATCCGATGACGCAAGATAAAACGAAACAAGACCCACAATCCTCTCGTTGATTCGAGATTTGACTAAGAAAGTTTAATTGAATGCTACAACCAAAACGCACAAAATACCGTAAAGCCCATAAAGGGCGTATACATGGTAAAGCTAAAGGCGGTACGGCTTTGAACTTTGGGGCGTATGGGATGAAGGCGATCGAGCCTGCACGTCTTACTGCGCGGCAAATTGAAGCTGCTCGTCGCGCCATGACACGCCATATGAAGCGTGCTGGCAGAGTTTGGATACGTATATTTCCGGACATTCCGGTATCACAAAAGCCAGCAGAGGTTCGGCAGGGTAAGGGTAAAGGTAATCCAGAATTTTGGATTGCACGAATTAAACCGGGCCGCGTCATGTTCGAACTTGATGGGGTGCCGGAGGCGGTGGCACGCCGTGCTTTTGAATTAGCGGCAGCAAAATTGCCTTTAGATACAAAGTTTGTGCAGCGTGTTGGGTTGGAAAAATAAAATGGTTAAAGCTGAAGACATACGTGCGAAGACGGTTGATGAGTTGAATGATCAACTCAATGATCTAAGCAAAGAATCCTTCAATTTACGTTTTCAGGCTGCTAGCGGTCAGTTAGAAAATACGGCACGGGTTCGACAAGTCCGACGCAATCTTGCGCAGATTAAAACAATTTTAAATGAAAAAAAGCGCGTAAGCGCTTCTTAAGGAATTAAAAAAATGCCGAAGCGAATAATGAAAGGTGTTGTAGTGAGTGATAAAATGGATAAGTCGGTCGTTGTTAATGTTGAGCGGCGAACTCAACATCCATTGTATAAAAAATTCATTCGCCGTTCAAAAAAATACGTTGCGCACGATGAAAATAATGCTTGTAAAGAAGGTGATGTTGTCCAAATCCAAGAATGTCGCCCTATTTCAAAACGTAAGAATTGGGAAATTTTAGCTACTCCTGAATAAGCTGAACGTAGTTATTTAGTAAAGGAAGAATAAAAGATGATCCAGATGCAAACCAACTTAGAAGTTGCCGATAATTCAGGTGCAAGACGGGTTCAGTGCATTAAAGTCCTTGGTGGCTCTAAACGCAGAACAGCTTCTGTTGGTGACGTTATTGTTGTAACGGTTAAAGAAGCTATTCCGCGTGGCCGTGTTAAGAAAGGTGAATTGCATCGGGCTGTCGTTGTTAGAACCAAAAAAGAGATTCGCCGAATTGATGGTAGTGCTATTCGGTTTGATAGTAATGCGGCAGTTTTAATTAGTCCACAAGGTGAGCCTGTTGGCACCAGAATATTTGGGCCTGTAACACGTGAGTTACGGTCGATGAAATTTATGAAAATTATTTCTCTCGCACCGGAAGTTTTGTAGGAGCTGCGTAAATGACTTTAAAGTTTAAGGTAAAGAAAGGTGATCGAGTTGCCATCCTATCTGGTAAAGACAAAGGTAAAACGGGTGAAATCTTGAAGATGATTCCAGATGTTCGGCGTGCTATTGTGCAAGGCGTCAATATGGTAAAGCGCCACACAGCTCCTTCGCAAGCTGGTGCTGGTGGAGTGGTTGAAAAAGAGGCTTCAATTCATGTGTCGAATATCTCGCTGATAGACCCTAAGGATGATAGGGCTACACGTGTTGGATTCAAAAGTTTGGAAGATGGCCGCAAGGTTCGTTACGCAAAAAAATCTGGCGAAATAATAGATGTATAAGGTGGATTGAGATGACCCGTTTAAACGAAAGCTTCAATTCTGAAGTTCGACCAGCGCTAATGTCACATTTTGGTTACACGAATGTGATGCAAGTGCCGCGTCTGGAGAAAATCATCATAAATATGGGTGTAGGTGAAGCGTCACAAGATAAGAAAAAGATTGGGTCGGCACTCGAAGAGATGATGTTGATTTCTGGCCAAAAACCAATTGTTACCCGCGCACGAAAATCGATAGCGACTTTTAAGTTAAGAGATGGAATGATTGTGGGTTGTAAGGTAACTTTGCGAGGAGATAAGATGTTCGAATTTCTCGATCGTTTAGTTAATATTGCCTTGCCTCGTGTGCGAGATTTTCGAGGGATCTCCCCAAAAAGTTTTGATGGGCGTGGTAATTTTGCGCTTGGTATTAAGGAGCAAATAGTGTTCCCCGAGATTAATTACGATAAAGTTGATAAAATTCGCGGTATGGACGTCATCATATGTACGACGGCTAAAACTAATGAGGAAGGTCTTGAACTCCTCAAAGGTTTTAACATGCCTTTCATTAATTAATAGACGAACGGAGCCTTATAATTATGGCAAAGAAAAGTGTCGTTGAGCGGAATAAAAAGCGCATTCGTCTATCTGAAAAATTTTCAGATAAACGGGCCAAATTAAAAGCAGTGACGAAGGATGAAGCCATACCTGCTGAAGAGCGTTTTGAGGCGCAATTGAAATTAGCTCAGTTACCCCGCAATTCATCCAAGGTGCGTGTTCGATTGCGCTGTGAAATCTCTGGTCGGGGTCGCAGTAACTATCGCAAATTTCGCATGTCTCGTATTGCATTACGTGAACTGGCCTCGCAAGGGATGATCCCTGGCATGGTCAAATCAAGTTGGTAAGGAAGGAGCACATATAATGTCTATGAGTGATCCTGTAGCGGACCTTTTAACACGAATTCGGAATGGTCAGCGTGCCAAAAAGAGTTCAGTTAACACACCTTCTTCTAAACTTCGAGAGAATGTTCTCGATGTCTTAAAACGTGAAGGATATATCCGTGATTATTCAAGTGAAAATATCCGAAAAGGCATAGATGAAATTATCATCGAGCTAAAATACTATGATGGTGAACCAGTGATTAAAGAAATTAATAGAGTTTCCAGCCCGGGTTGCCGTGTTTATTCTAAAATAAAAGACCTGCCGCGTATCTATAACGGTTTGGGTATAGCTATTTTGTCTACTCCACGAGGAGTCATGTCCGATGCTGAGGCCCGAGCTGCCAATGTTGGTGGTGAAGTTTTGTGCCATGTATTCTAAAATAAAGGGGTACAAAAAATGTCGCGAATAGGTTTAATGGCAGTTGCGATCCCGGAAGGTGTCGCTGTGGATCTGGTTGACAAGGTTATGACAGCTAAGGGGAAAATTGGTGAGTTAACCTTAACTTTTGTAGATGACGTTATTCCGTCGATCGAGGATGGTAATTTATTAGTTAAACCAGCAAATGAGTCGATGAAAGCCCGAAAAATGTGGGGAACCTTCCGATCCTTAGCCAATAACGTTATAACGGGAGTGAGTGAGGGCTTTACAAAGGAATTACAAATTAATGGTGTTGGCTATCGTGCTCAGGTACAGGGAAAAGATCTTGTTCTTCAACTTGGTTATAGCCATGAAATTCGTCATCCAATTCCTGAAGGTGTTGTGATTAAATGTGAAACGCAAAATGAAATTTCTATCTTTGGAATAGATAAGCAGAATGTGGGAAGTATCGCAGCTAAAATTCGTTCTTATCGTCCTCCGGAGCCATACAAAGGCAAAGGTGTAAAATACAAAGATGAGATTATTTTGCGTAAAGAAGGAAAGAAGAAGTAGCTAATGAAAACTTCTAAAGAACTCTCTGACCGCCGGCGCAAACGTACTAGTGGTAAAGTAAAAAAGAATAATAACGGACGTCCTCGTATGGCTGTTTATCGTTCTAGTAAGCATATTTATGCTCAAATTATAATTGATAAAAGTGGGACAACTGTGGCTGCCGCTTCAACAATGGATATAGAAGTGCGCAGTAAATTGAAAACAGGCGCCAACGTTGAAGCAGCTTCGCTTGTAGGTAAAGTTGTTGCCGAGCGAGCAAAAAAAGCGGGAGTGGATACCGTTGTCTTTGACCGTGGTGGATATCTGTATCATGGCCGAGTGAAAGCTCTAGCCGAAGCTGCCCGTCAGGGCGGTTTGACATTCTAGGAGTTGGATAAATGGTTCAGGAACCAAAAGTACAAGCGAAAAAAGGTCCGACTGGACAGAAAAAAAGTAGTGGCCGAGGTGGTCAGCGCGGTGGCCGAGAAGATCGGGATGCCGATGAGCTTGTAGACAAATTAGTTGGCATCAATCGTGTTGCGAAAGTTGTTAAGGGCGGACGTCGATTTGGTTTTGCTGCATTAGTTGTTGTGGGGGATAGCCGTGGCCGCGTTGGTTTTGGTAGTGGTAAGGCACGCGAGGTTCCAGAGGCAATTCGTAAGGCAACTGAGTCTGCAAAACGTAAACTGATTCGGGTTCCCCTTCGAGAAGGTCGCACGTTACACCACGATGCCGATGGCCGGTTTGGAGCTGGTAAGGTACTAATTCGAGCAGCTCCGGCAGGTACTGGTATTATTGCTGGGGGTCCAATGCGCGCAGTTTTTGAGTCATTAGGGGTTCAGGATGTTGTCGCCAAATCTAATGGCACTCAAAATCCGTATAATATGATTAAAGCTACGTTTGATGCGCTGCAGAATCTTGCATCGCCCCGTTCGGTTGCCGCAAAACGTGGCAAAAAAGTAAGTGATATAGTCGGACGTCGTGGTGGCTCTCAAACAGGCGAAGATGAAACGGTCGGAGTAAATGGGTAGGGTGAGGCACCAATGGTAGATAAGAAAGTAACTGTTACGATCACACAAATAGGTAGTCCTATTGGGCGCCGGAAGGATCAGCGTCAAACTCTAGTTGGTTTAGGGCTTAATAAAATTCACCGCACTCGGACGTTGGAAGATACGCCGTCTGTACGCGGAATGATAAATAAGGTTCAGCATTTAGTCCGTGTTGAACCTCGCGCGTAAGGAACAAAATTATGAGATTGAATGAGATTTGTGATAACCAAGGGGCTCGGAAATTACGCACAAGAGTTGGACGCGGTGAAGGTTCAGGTAAAGGCAAAACTGCGGGTCGAGGTGTAAAGGGTCAAAAGTCGCGTTCTGGTGTATCGGTTTTAGGTTTTGAAGGCGGACAAATGCCAATTTATCGACGGACACCAAAGCGTGGTTTTACTAATATTTTTGCAAAAAAATTTGAAATAGTTAATCTGGGGCGTTTGCAGAAAGCTATTGATGAAAAGAAACTGGATGTAAATTCTATAGTTAACGTTGAAACGTTGACTGCTGCAGGATTAGTCCGTGGTAATAAAGACGGCGTCCGCATTCTTGCGAAGGGTGAAATAAAAGCGAGTCTTACCTGTGAAGTAGACGGCGCAACTCGATCTGCTATTGTTGCTATAGAAAAAGTGGGTGGTAAAGTAACTCTACCTAGCCTGACAAAAGTTGAGACATTATCGCAAAAGAAATCCGAAAAAACAGCTGCAAAAAAATTAGCAGCCGGGTCAGTTAAAAAGTCAGTTATATCTGATGATGAAAATTTGGAATTAGCATCAACCGTAGACGAAGATTCCAAATTAGACGAATAATAAAACATGAATTAGTAATTTATACTAGAGATTAATCAAGGTGTATTATGGCATCTGCTGCTGAACAACTCGCTGCCAATTTAAATTTTGGGGCCTTTAATAAAGCTACGGAACTCAAGAAGAGGTTGTGGTTTACTTTAGGCGCGCTGATTATTTATAGACTTGGTACTTATATACCGTTGCCCGGCATTGACCCAGTGATTTTACAAGATATTTTCCGTCAGCAAGCGGGTGGTATTTTAGGTATGTTCAATATGTTTGCTGGTGGCGCTCTTGGTCGTATGACTATTTTTGCCTTAAATATTATGCCATATATTTCGGCTGCAATTATTATGCAATTGATGACATCAATATCGCCGTCTATGGCCCATTTGAAAAAAGAAGGTGCACAAGGTCAAAAGAAAATAAATCAATATACGCGCTATTTAACTGTGTTAATTGCAGCTATGCAAGCCTATGGCATATCTGTTGGCATTGAGGGAATGAGAGGTTCTGGAGGATCTGCCGTTATGGATCCTGGAGTTTTTTTTCGGTTTACGGCAGTTGTTACGTTAGTTGGTGGAACAATGTTTTTAATGTGGCTAGGTGAACAGATAACTGCTCGTGGTGTTGGGAACGGTATTTCTCTAATTATTTTTGCAGGAATTGTTGCTGAACTACCGAGTGCCTTGGCCGGTACACTAGAGTTGGGCCGGACAGGCGCAATTTCTTCAGGAATTATTATGGGCATCTTGATCATGGCAGTACTGGTAATTTACGGTATTGTATTTGTTGAACGCGCGCAGCGTCGTTTGGTTGTTCAGTATCCAAAGCGCCAGCAAGGTAATAAAATGTACGGTGGTGAGAACTCTCACTTACCCCTTAAGTTAAACACTTCGGGCGTGATACCTCTTATTTTTGCGAGTTCTCTTTTATTGATGCCAACCACGGTGATTAGTTTTATGGCAAACTCCGGACCGGAGTGGTTAACAACTATTTCCTCTTTACTTGGCCGTGGTCAGCCATCCTATTTGATTATTTATAGTGTTCTTATAGCATTTTTTGCTTTTTTCTATACAGCAGTTGTTTTTAATCCTGAAGAAACGGCGGATAATCTAAAAAAGAATGGTGGTTTTATACCAGGTATTCGGCCGGGTAAAAATACAGCTGTGTATTTAGAGTATGTGACTACCCGTCTAACCGTTGTAGGCTCCGTATATTTGGTGGCTGTGGCTTTATTACCTGAAATTCTTATTTCAAACTGGTCTGTTCCTTTCTTTTTTGGCGGGACGAGTCTTCTGATTGTCGTGACCGTGACTATGGATACTGTGGCGCAAGTTCAGTCCCATATGTTAGCTCACCAATATGAAGGTCTAATTAATAAATCCCGGTTAAAGGGCCGGCGTTAGAATGAATTTGATTATTTTAGGTCCACCAGGTGCTGGTAAAGGTACTCAAAGTGAGAAAATGGTTGAAACATTTGGCCTAGTTCAATTGTCTACGGGTGATATGCTGCGTGCTGAAGTTAAATCTGGCAGTGAACCCGGTGACGAAACAAAGAATATTATGGATTTAGGTGAGTTGGTTCCCGACGATCGTATAGTAGCAATGATTTCGAAACAAATAGATAAACCCAGTACTGTAAAGGGTTTTATATTAGATGGTTTCCCACGGACCACAGCACAAGCGAGAGCTCTTGACGCAATGTTATCTGAAAAATCCCTTAAAATGGATCATGTTATTCAGTTGGTAGTAGATGAGAATGTCATTGTTGAACGTCTTTCTGGACGGTTTTCTTGTTCTGAATGTGGTGTTGGCTATCATGATTCTTTTAAAAATCCAGTTGAAGATGGTAAATGTGACAAGTGTGGTGCTCAAGAATTTTTACGGCGGTCTGATGATAAACCGGAAACGGTTCGCTCTAGGCTTTTAGCGTATCGGGAGCAGACAGCTCCAATTATACCATTTTATAGCGATAAAGGTGTTTTACAATCTATTGATGGGATGGGTACTGTAGAAGAGGTTTTTGATAAAATTAACGAAATTGTTGCGGGTGGGTAACGAATAAACTAAGTAACGTAAAAAATAGACCTAACGCATTGACTTTAGATGCTTTGTGCCTATAATCGCGCGACTTTGGGGACCCCCAGTAATAAACATTGAAACTATTTTATGCTAAGGAGATTCGACTTTGGCTCGTATCGCTGGCGTTAATATTCCAACTCAAAAAAGAGTTGAAATTTCGCTTACTTATATATTTGGGATAGGTCGTACCCATGCTAAGACGATCTGTACAAAAACTGAAATCCCATCAGAGCGTCGTGTGCACGAACTGACCGATGATGAAGTTGTAAGGATCCGAGAATTAATTGACGCTGAGTATCAGGTTGAAGGTGATTTGCGTCGCGAAACCTCTATGAATATTAAGAGACTGGTGGACTTGGGCTGTTATCGTGGTGTTCGTCATAGGCGAGGACTGCCAGTTCGTGGTCAGCGCACTCATACTAACGCTCGAACCCGTAAGGGTCCTGCTAAGTCAATTGCGGGTAAAAAATAAGTAATGTTCTTGGGTTAGTCTCAAGATTTTATATAAGGAATTAGGTTGGATATGGCAAAAGCAGCAATAGCACGTCCACGTCGCCGCGAGCGTAAGAATATTACCTCTGGCGTTGCTCATGTGAACGCGACATTTAACAATACGGTTATTACTATAACCGATGCTCAGGGAAATGCGATTTCTTGGTCATCAGCAGGAAGTGAGGGTTTCCGTGGTTCTCGTAAATCGACCCCATATGCTGCACAAGTTGCAGCTGAAGATGCGGGCCGGAAAGCTCAGGAACATGGTATGAAAACTCTAGAGGTTGAAGTAAAAGGACCAGGTTCTGGTCGTGAGTCGGCACTTCGTGCGCTACAGACAGTTGGTTTTGTAGTCACGGCGATACGCGACGTAACGCCAATACCACATAATGGCTGTCGTCCGCGTAAAAGGCGTCGAGTTTAGTTTTCGTTAATTGGTCGGTTCGTCGATAAGAAGAGCTAGCCAATTTAGATTTTGTTCTATTGCTTTATAGAGGCTCTCCAGTGATTCAGAAAAATTGGCAAGAATTAATTAAACCAAATACATTAGAAGTCGTTCAAGGGTCAGTCCCAGAGCGGCGCGCAACCATTGTTGCGGAACCGTTAGAACGAGGTTTTGGCTTAACTCTAGGTAACGCGTTACGCCGAGTTTTGTTGTCATCGTTACAGGGTGCAGCTGTTACAGCCATTCAAATTGATGGGGTACTCCATGAGTTCTCTTCAATAGCTGGTGTACATGAAGATGTAACAGATATCGTTTTGAATGTTAAGAATCTTGGTATTCAAATGCACAGCGAAACGACTGGCAAAATGACTTTAGAAGCTAAAGGTCCAGGAACGGTTACGGCGGGACAGATAGATACTGGGCACGATATTGATGTAATGGATCCTGATCTTGTGATTTGTACACTTGATGAAGGGGCCAGTATTAGAATGAGCTTTATCGTTGAAATGGGTAAGGGTTACGTACCAGCCATTCAGAACCGACCAGAAGAATCGCCGATCGGTCTTATTCCAATTGACTCGGTTTTTTCTCCTATCCGCAAAGTAGCGTATAAATTGGATAATGCGAGGGTCGGGCAAGTTACAGACTTTGATAAACTATCACTGGAGGTTACCACGGATGGAACGGTTACGCCAGAAGATGCCATTGCGTTGGCCTCCCGTATCTTACAAGACCAGTTACAACTCTTCATCAACTTTGAAGATCCAACAGTAGCAGTTCCGGAAGAAACACGTGAGGAATTACCATTTAATAAACACATGTTGCGCAAGGTTGACGAACTTGAGCTGTCGGTCCGTTCTGCTAATTGTCTAAAGAATGATAATATAATTTACATCGGAGACTTGGTTCTTAAGAGTGAGTCTGAAATGCTCAGGACACCAAACTTTGGTCGTAAGTCACTCAATGAAATTAAGGAAGTTTTATCGCAAATGGGTCTTCATTTAGGAATGGATATACCAGATTGGCCTCCTGAAAATATTGAAGATTTGGCAAAACGAATAGAGGAACCTTTCTAAATTTTAACACTTAACTTGAAGGAATAGAGCTATGCGTCATCGTATGAGTGGGCGTAAACTCAACAAAACATCTTCCCACCGTAAAGCAATGTTTTCTAATATGACGGCGTCTCTTCTGTTGCACGAGCAAATTAAGACGACTAAACCAAAAGCCAAAGATTTACGAGTATTTGTTGATAAAATGATTACGCTTGGAAAGAGAGGAGATCTTCATGCTAGGAGGCAAGCTTTATCTTTCTTGCAAAATAAAGCGGTTGTTGCAAAAGTATTTGAAGCATTAGCTAAGCGTTATAAAGATCGACAAGGTGGTTATAGTCGAGTTCTTGCTGCTGGGTATCGTTATGGAGATGCTGCGCCCATGGCCATTATCGAATTAGTTGACCGTGATATTGATGCAAAAGGGGCCGCTGATAAGGCTCGAGTTGAAGCTGAGGCTGAGGCAGAAGATCGTGATCAGGAAACAGTATCTGCATAAAATTAACTCTCGGTATAGTAATTCAAAAAGAGGCAGTTTCCGACTATTTGGCGGCTGCCTCTTTTGTGTTTTGAGGATATAATTGAGGCATTTATTTATGAATTTAAAAATATTCTCTCCGTTATTTTTACTGTTTCTGTTTATTATTTCCCCCACTTTTGCTCAAAAGCATGTTCCAGTTTCGCAAGCAGAGATTAAGCTCTCCTTCGCACCCCTGGTTAAGAAAGTTGCGCCGGCGGTGGTTAATATTTTTACCCGGAAGACAGTAACTCAACGTGCATTCCCACCTTTGTTTGATGATCCGTTTTTCCGACGTTTTTTTGGAGATTCGTTACGCAAAAGTCCCCAATCTAGGAAGAAAGTGCAAAATTCACTTGGATCTGGTGTGATTGTGAAATCAGATGGGATCATTATTACTAACCATCACGTTATAAAAGGGGCGGAAGAGATCACCGTTGTTTTGTCTGATAGACGTGAATTTGATGCAAAGGTCATAGGTAGCGATAAACGAACTGATTTAGCTATTCTCAAAATTAATGAATTAAAGGGGAAGCTTCCATTTCTCTCTCTTCGAGATTCAGATGATCTAGAAGTTGGCGACCTTGTTCTTGCGATTGGTAATCCGTTTGGTGTAGGCCAAACAGTCACTAGTGGCATTATCTCTGCCTTGGCTCGTACTCAAGTTGGAATTAATGATTTGAACTTCTTTATTCAAACAGATGCCGCCATTAATCCGGGTAATTCTGGTGGGGCTTTAGTTTCTCTTGACGGAAAATTAGTCGGAATAAATTCAGCTATTTATTCAAAAGGTGGAGGATCCGTTGGAATTGGATTTGCTATTCCAACAAATATGGTACGTACAGTGTTAACTAGCTTGGCTAGTGGTGGACGTGTTGTTCGACCTTGGATTGGGGCAGAAGGTCAGGGTGTTACTTCTGATATCGCCGCATCCATAAACATGAATCGACCGATTGGTGTTTTAATTAATCGTATTTACCCAAAGGGTCCTTTTGATCGAGCGGGTATAAAAGTTGGTGATGTGATCATCGGTGTTGATAAACATGACGTGAATGATTCTGAGTCCCTACGTTTTAGAATTATCACCCAACCAATAGGCGATAGCCTAAGTATTAGATTTATCCGACGTGGAAAAAAACAAAGTGTAACATTCCGTATAGAGGCTCCACCCGAAAAACCAATTATCAATAAAACGGAGTTAAACGGTTTTAATCCGCTGCAAGGTGTTCTAATTGGTAATCTATCGCCAGCTTTAGCCGACCAAATTGGCAAGAGTCTATTTTTGCAAGGTGTGATAGTTCTAAAAATTCGACAAGGTTCTCCTGCACAGCGTTTTGGGTTCCAGCGCTATGATATTATAAAACAATTAAATGGTTCAGAAGTTAAGAGAATTAAGCAATTACAGTCTTTGTTATCTAAGAAACCTGATCAATGGGTTATCACTATTAATCGAAGTGGCAAGATTTTATCGATGACAGTAAAACGGTGACTACGCTCTTTGAATCAGAGGCTCCTCGTCCGTTAGCTGATCGTTTACGTCCAGCCCTGATTGACGAGGTTGTTGGGCAATCTCATTTGTTGCATGATACGGCTCCCCTCGGAAGGATGATTGCGAACAATAGAATTACTTCTATTTTACTGTGGGGCCCCCCCGGTACTGGTAAAACTACCATAGCTCGTTTGCTTGCTAAGCACACGGATTCGCATTTTGAGACTCTGTCTGCCGTTTTTTCTGGTGTAGCAGATTTACGTAAAGTGTTTGAAGCGTCAAAAATACGTCGGGAATCCGGTTATGGAACTTTACTATTTATTGATGAGATCCATCGATTTAACAAAGCTCAGCAAGATGGATTTCTACCATACGTGGAAGATGGTACGATTACACTCGTTGGTGCAACGACCGAAAACCCTTCGTTTGAAATAATTTCCGCTTTATTAAGCCGTTGTCAGGTTTTTATACTAAACCGTTTAGAAGATGCAGATCTCGAAAAACTTCTTGTCCGCGCAGAAAAATTAGAGGAGAAAATATTACCTTTAGACCAAGGTGCACGGGCCACCCTTCGGACAATGGCCGATGGTGATGGGCGATATTTATTGAATATGTCAGAAGGAATATTATTGTTACCAGCCGAACCAATTTTAGATACCACACAGTTAATAGAGATTGTACAAAAGCGCATGCCGCTGTATGACAAATTACGAGATACACATTATAATTTGATTTCAGCCTTACATAAAAGCCTACGTGGTTCTGATGTTGATGCCTCACTTTATTGGTTAGCGCGCATGTTCTCTGGGGGCGAGGATCCTCGCTATATTGCACGTCGTTTAGTTCGTTTTGCTACTGAAGATATCGGATTGGCCGACCCCAACGCTTTGTTGCAGACAATTGCGGCATGGGAAGCATTTGAGCGTGTCGGTTCACCAGAAGGCGAGCTTGCAATTGTTCAAAGCGTGATTTACCTTGCGACAGCGCCCAAATCTAACGCTGTCTATAGTGCTTTTAAAGCTTCATGTCATTTGGCTAACGAAACTGGCTCTCTTTCCCCTCCAAAACACATCCTCAATGCCCCTACGGATTTGATGAAAGAATTGGGGTATGGTAAAGGCTATGAATATAACCATGATAATGAGGACAGTTTCTCGGCTCAAGATTACTTACCTGATGGAGTGACGCGCCAAAGTCTTTACCGGCCAGACGGTATAGGTTTTGAGAAGGAAATCGTTAAACGCATGAATTATTGGGAAAAAATCCGAAAACAGAGGAGTGATTAATGTCGATCATCTTATCTATAGCAGCTGGCGGCGCAGTTGGCGCTATTGGGCGTTATCTTACAATGGAGGGCGTTAACTATTGTTTAGGTTCTGGATTTCCTTATGCTACGTTGATTGTTAATGTGGCCGGTTCTTTTTTCCTTGGTTCGTTGATTAGTTTACTGGGGATAACGTGGTCTCCAAGTGCAGAAATTCGAGGGTTTCTTATTGTTGGTTTGCTAGGATCTTTTACAACATTTTCCACTTTTTCCTCGGATGTGATAGCCCTACTTGAGCAGGGTGAATTTCTGTCGGCATCGTTATATATTATTGTTTCAGTTATTTTTTCGGTTTTAGCTTTATTTTCTGGAATTTTATTTTTTCGTCATTTATTAGCTTGATGGATACTCAAAATGGTAACTCTTCAAATATTTGAAGTAGAAGAAGATGAAGAGGGAATTCGCCTAGATCGTTGGTTCAAAAGACACTTTCCATCGATCGGGCACGGGCAACTTGAAAAGCTTCTGCGTAAAGGACAAATTAGGCTCGATGAAAAGCGTGCTAAGTCGAGTACTCGTATTCAAAAAGGTCAAAGAATTAAGGTTCCACCTGTCAAATTAGATGAACGACCGCGTCCAAAGAAAAAATCAAATTTTGACGTGACTGATCGAGATATTGAAATATTACGTCAATCTGTTATTCATAAAGATGAACATATTATTGCAATAAATAAACCAGCGGGTTTGGCAGTCCAGGGTGGATCGGGTACTTCCAAACATGTTGATGCAATGCTTAACAGTTTACAATTTGAAATGAAAGAGCGACCCAAACTTATCCATCGTTTAGATAAAGATACATCAGGTGTGCTGTTGTTAGCCAGAACAACTAAGGCGGCCTCTTTTCTCACAAAAGCTTTTAAAACAAAAGATGTGCATAAGATTTATTGGGCCGCAGTGGTCGGTTTGCCTAATATTAAATATGGTAAGATCGATATGGCGTTGGAAAAACGGGGTGGTAAGTTTGGTGAGAAAGTCATTGCAGATAAAAATGGAAAACGAGCGCTTACGTATTATAGAACTATAGATAATGCATCAAATAAGTCTACTTGGTTAGCGTTGATGCCAGAAACTGGTCGAACACATCAGTTGCGTGTCCATTGTGCCGAACTTGGCACACCAATCTTAGGGGATGGGAAATATGGTGGAAAACAGGCGTTTTTTGACGGAGAAAATGGAATAGATAAGCAGCTCCATCTTCATGCAAAAGCCGTAAAGTTTCCACACCCTGCTGGAGGTTTTTTTCAAGTGGTTTCTGATCTGTCACCCCACATGAAGAAGTCATGGAAATACTTAGGGTTCGATGAAAAGCTGGTTATTGATCCTTTTGAGGATTTTTATGAACGATGGTATCGAGATAACGTTGAATAAATTGCGTATGGTTGTTTTTGATTGTGATGGAACCATTGTTGATTCTCAAAGAGCTATTGTGGAGATAATGCAGGCGTCATTTGAGTTGCATAATTTAAAATTACCAGAACGCAATGAAATTATATGGGGTGTGGGTCTAGATCTGAGTGTTGCGATTAAGCGCCTTTTACCGGAAAGGCATGGTCTTGATATTAATGAATTGTGTAAAACGTATAGGATAATAGCAGCCGATTATAGAGAAAATAGAAGGTTTGAAGATCCACTTTAGCGGATGATTGGTTGTTGGGCGTTGCAACAGGTAAATCAAGAGCAGGTCTAGATCATGTCCTTAAATTACACAACCTGAGTCAACTTTTCATTACCAAACAAACATCTGATTGTGCAGCGGGTAAGCCAAACCCAGAAATGCTAAAGAATGCGATGAGGGATACAGGTGTAAGCTCAGAATTGTTATTTATGGTGGGTGACACGACGTATGATATCTGTATGGCAGTGAATGCTGGAACTCACGCAATTGGCGTAAGTTGGGGTTATCACGGAATAGAAGAATTGCTTCAAGCTGGAGCGGAAATTATCGTTCACAATTATGATGAGTTGTTTACATTTTTAAGAGAATCTTTGGAGAATTAATCCAATTTCATAATATACTTTTGATCGAAATTGTTAAGTGCGGGACAATTCTATAAGAAAGAAGCTTCTTCTTAAATGCTTCTTGATCGAGAGAAAAGATGAAACTTAAATTATATGAAAAGGCATAAAGGCATTTGGTGTGAGTAAGTGGTCAGGCGTA
>LWDU01000378.1_pt1 | contig 19288 bp, 22 predicted proteins | sample 727161 | NCBI WGS metagenome assembly LWDU01 (sample SAMN04566230, study PRJNA314399) | hydrothermal vent metagenome | isolation source: deep sea hydrothermal plume seawater | place: Mexico: Gulf of California, Guaymas Basin | collected 2004-07-11
ATAAAATTAATCAATAAAATGTTAGCATAAAGAATAACCATTATATAGGTAGAACCCCTCCCTTAAGATATGGTCAAAATTGCAATTTGTGGAAAGATGGCAAGTGGTAAGACAACTTTAGCCAATCACTTAGTAGATAATTATAATTTTCATAAATACAGTTTGGCTGGTGCGGTAAAAGATTTGGCGAGGTTTCTTTTTGATATTCCTCCTACCCTAAAAGATAGAATTCTCTTTCAAAAAGTAGGAGATGGGGCAAGAAATTACCTCTATAATGAGGTATGGATAGATACGATGTTAAGCCAAGTAGAACAATATGAAGCCGATTTTGGACCCGTAAATTTTGTAGTGGATGATGTAAGATATCTAAATGAAGTATATTATTTAGCCTCAAGAGGGTGGAAAATCATAAAATTAGAAATTGATGAAGATTTACAAATTGAAAGGTTAAGAAGAGAATATCCCACAGATTGGGAAATTCATGCAGGGGCTCGACATCATCCAAGTGAAATGGAAATTGATAAAGTCCAAGATAAGTGGGCTGATTTAATATTGGGGGCTGAAGATGGGGAAGAAATTATCCATTCTTTTCAAAAGTTTATTAATGATAATGAGTAACTAAATCTTCAATTACTTGAATATTCTCGGATTTGAATGGTTGCGCCTTATGTAATTTACTTAGCCCGATAATTATCACCCCTATTGCAATTATTCCAGCAAAATTCCCAGCCATTATTCTCCCTTCACTATTAAAGTATGTGGAGCCCGAGGAAGGCCCTTCTAAATCAATGAGACCCATACACCCTAACCGTCCCAAAGCCTCTTGAAATGCAAACCAATCGACTCCTGCCTCATTTTGTAATCTTATAGACCCATCCTGTTGTTTAGCCTGACTATTTTGCCCTGATTGAACAGTAATACTCAAAGGGTCAACTTGTGGATTAGAATCCCTCATTGCCCTAATAATAGTTTCTCTATTTGGGAAAACTAACACCCTCACTCTATTGTGGAATACTTCTTCGTTATTATGACTATCGACTTGCTTATGTGGATAAACTAAGTATTGAGCCACATATTCATCATTATCTCTCGACCTTACATATTCTCGACAAATATCGGTGCTACTAAAATATTGCCTTCCAGTATATATTTTCCCATCCTTAAGAGGGTGACCATGTATGGTCCATTTTCTATCTTTACTTGACAATCCATTTATCACACTATCTTGAGCGCCCTTCTTTTGAGGAGACACCTCTATTCGGCTCTCACTCCCATAAGAAACTGAACCTAATTCATAAGTTCCATCGACATCATAAACATAACACATCCACTCTCTCTCTTCATTAGTCTTGTCAGAGTGCTTTTTCATAGCCTTAATAGAGTCATCAGAGAATTTAGACCATTCTTTTCTCCACAAAGTCATACCATATATTATAACTTTCGACTACTTAAAGAGTTTGTTAAGAAGGTGCAGAGAGGAATGTTTAGGGAGCCAATTAAGGGACACTCCCCCCTGCAAAGGGAGATATAATTTATTGCTACTTAAATCTTTATAATATTAATCTTAAATAGGTGAATAATTATAGGCATTTGAAAAACATATCCTATCATAAAGTTTAATAAGGTAAGAGGATAAAACCTAACTATGTTCTTCGACTCTAACCAATCGGAGAGTGCCAATACTGACATCGTCACGAAGGGTGAGGCAAGGTCAAATTATACTATTGATATCATTGATAAGAAAATTACTAAAGAATTGATTATTGAAAATCATTATTCTCATAGTTGGACTTCTTGTAGGTATGCTCTTGGATTGATGAAGGGGGATGAAATAGTGGGGGTCGCTATTTATGGCTTTCCAATCGGTAGGAGAGTAGTGAAATCTATATGCCCTATTCTTGAGAATGATAATGTATTAGAATTAACTCGATTATGGATTGCTGAAAGTGAGGGGAAGAATTCAGAATCTTGGTTTTTAGGGAGGACCTTTTCTTGGTTAAAGAATAATGCTCCAAATATATGGATTTTGATATCGTATTCCGACCCATTAGCAGACCATGTAGGAATAATTTATCAGGCCACTAATTGGTTATATCAAGGAAATAATATTAAGAAGGGTAAATCTTGGATGTATAAAATTCATGGAAAGTGGTATCACCCAAGAACAGCAGTTGCTAATTGGGGGTCTACTAAAGACGAAATTCTAAAGGAAGTAGATGAAAATTATGAAAGGATGATAATGCCAAAGAAACATCGATACTTATATATTCTGAAAAGAAATAAGAGAAAGGAAATATTAAATAGTTTAAAGCACCCCATATTGCCCTATGTCAAAGACAATAGCACCAGCGGATGGGATTAAAATCATAAATGCTAAAGATAATGTTTTTCTACATAATCATATTGATGAATCAAGAGATGGCCACATCTTAGGGGCAAGACTAATTCACCCCTCATTAAGTGAAGGGTGTATATTAATCCCTAAAAGTGCTTCCAGTTCCCTAAAAAATATTGGATTTGACCAAAATTATCAATGGCTTCAAAATACATATGAATATAATCCTGATTTTAGATTCATGGCAACAATAAGGGAGCCTTGGGAAAGGTATATCTCGGGATTTTATGAATATTTAAGTAGGAGTATGAGTTTTGAAAATATATTTAACTTGAGACACCATCCTGAATCTCAACTTTTTATCCTTGATAACCATAAATTTAAAGCCTCCTTATATTGGAGGCCTCCTGGGTCAGAAGAATTATTGGGGGAAAAAATAAAAAGATTTTGCGATAATGCTCTCTCTAATAATAAAATTCTTTTTGATGAACATACAATGCCTCAATATTATTTTTTAAAACCCTTCATCGAAAATCCCATCACCATAATTAAAATGGAATTTATTAATGAACATTATCCATTGTGGTTTGGAGAGGATTATCATTCTCACCACACCTATCAACGGTCAGAAGAATATGTGTATACAATTATAAAAGATTACCTCAATGAAAAAAGAAAAGAGGATGAAGAGTGGTTCGATACTTGGATGAGTTATTTTGAAGGAGATTATGAATTATACCATATGGAATCAGGGCAAGAATATAGAATACTCTTAAATAGGTCATAACACCCCTCTTAAATTATGGTAGATGTAAAGCAGATAGAGGCTTTCCTAGCAGAAGTAGAAGAGGACCGGCCCGACACCCCGTTGGCAAGATTTGTTAGCAGGGATAAGTTGGCTGTGCCTATTAATGAGGAAACTGGATATAGCGACCTAATGGATGGCTATATTCTCGAGGGCTACACAAGTGGCATCGAGGGACAATTCGGTGAGAGCACCGCAGTTAGACTCATTTCACTGGAGAGTGGGCGAAGGCTAACTCTTTGGCTTACTGGCTTCGAACAGGAACACCTAAAGAGCCATCTTGCCAAGTGGAGTGATAATGGAGCCACATTTCCTATGGAAATTAAGTTCCTGAGGCACAAGGTGTCTTCCCGAAATGGAAGACTATACAATAGGTTTAGTGCAACCCTTAATGCATACGGAGATGAGGTGGTTGTGCCACCTGTCCCTGACGACCAGTATGAAACTGTCGAAAATTGATTGTGCCTTTTAACCATTTGGTTGGTTTCAATTACCTATTCCCCTTAGGGGGGGTGGGTTCTTTTCTTCACTAATAATATTCATTATTATATAGGTGAAAACTTAGTGGTGTAAATATGTCACAGGATATTCCTAATGAAATTTATAATTTTATTCAATCCTGTGTGCACACTTATGAAGAAACTACTACTACTATGGAATATATTTATCATAATACAATTACCTCTAATAGTGTTGGTGGTTCTGGCTTTTGTATTAAAATATTGACTAAGGGGTTAACTCATGATAGTGCAGGAATTGGAAGAAGTATACTAAATTTCACAATATCTGATGGTGAATATTCTGTTGAATGTATAGCCCATAATGCACAACCTGATTATCTAAGCAATCCGATGACTGATGAGGAATTAACTAATTTTCTTATTGTTTTAACTAATAGTCAAAAAAAAGGAAAAAGAGTAGATATTACTGGCCACTATATTAATTATGGAAAAAAGAGAATCTTCTTATGTGAATCCGTCACAATAGATGATGGATTAAAAGAATCACAAATGACTAAAGAACAATTTCTTAAATTTAAATCTATTTGTAAAAAATTCAATATGTCCCCTTTAGATTTAATGCTTTCTGACCAAACAATTTGGGGGGAAATATATGCTAAAGAATTTTTGAAAAAGGCTATCATGTTATTTTGTATGAATCCTCTTAAGAAACAAGATATGATACATATAGGTCTCGTCTCGGCGCATGGTGAAGGAAAAGACCACTTAGTAGAAAGAGTAATTCAACCTTTAGTTCCTTGTAGAATGGCAGGGAGTGGTAAGATGTCTACCATTCCTGGCTTATTTGGAGCAATGAGTGGTGATGACTTAAACACCATTGAAATTGGATTATTACCCAAGATGAACCATGAAAGAGTAGCAGTTTCTGAGTTTCAAACATGGGGGGATGAAACCTTTGGTGAATTGATGAATATGATGGCTAATGGTAAAATTGAAATGCAAAAAGGGGCACTCGATGTAGTGAGGGAAACAAATCTTAACTTATTATTTATGGGGAATCCTCCCCACTATTATGATGAAGATAAACATGATAAAAGGGTGATGTTAGATGCATTTGGCCAATATACTTATCAGATTATTTCTCGACTGACCTTAATATTTACTCAACTCTCATTATCTGGAGGTTCGGCAATTAAAGAAATTAGAAATTCTATTATTTCAGCCATAGATGAAGATTTTAGTAGCACTGGTCAGGAAATAATTTTCAATAATTGGAGAGCGTTCTTTAGGGAATATTTGAGATATGTTTCTAAACTAAATCCCAAATTAAGAGATTATGTTCCTCGAATTAATAGCACCTATGATGAGATTGAAGCCCGACCTCAATTCCAAAATGCATTTTGTATCCGAAGTTCTATTGATAATCGAAAATATCAAGAGTTTGCCAATTTAGTTAAAGCCTTTGCTCGACTATACGGTGATGATAAGATTAATTGGCATCACCTTAGTGAAGCAAGAGATTTATTCGAAATCAGCCTCCAAACCTTAACTGAAGAATTCCCCTTAGCGGCTATGATGGAGGGGGTAGATAATGAATTAATTGAAATCTATAAGAAATTAATGATTGAATGTCCTATTGCTGAATCTATTAAGGAATTGAAAAGTGCTGTCAAAATTACCAATAATCAATTAGATGTATTAATACGAAGTGGGGCGATTACTAAATTTGATGATGGAAAGTATTTCATTAATGACGGTTGGTTAGATAAGATGCAAGGGGGTGCATAAAATGGCTATTGAAAGTAAGGAAGAATTAGAAACTTGGCAGTATCTAAGAGCAAGTTATTATCTTCGATTTGTTGAGGGTGTGACTGCAATACCTTGGGACCAAAGATTTGATGTATTGAAAGAAATTCACGGGAATTGGGTAGATATAGGGGAAGACCCTATCGAATCTATGATGGAATATATCTTTGAAAAGGGATATTTCAATGTATTTTGTAAAGGGGTTACTGTCTATGAGGATGGCTCATTCCGATTACATCCTTTAATCTCTGTAAACTTAGGCAAACTAGGAATATATGATGATTGTTATTAAATAGTCGAAAGAATAAGTATCATCAATGGTAGTGCAACATTTCTCTCCTGTGGGGTTTTCTCGAAGTAATTGGCCAGCAGAAGCCCAAAGGATTATGAGTAATTTAAATTTAAGTTACAAAAAATTCTCAGAACTTGAATACCCCAACCCTCCTATTGAACTTGGAGAAGTTTATATAGGGTATAAGAGAGGGAGGAATCAATTGAAATTAATCTATATTCTTCCTAAACCTATATGGGATGGTAAAGATGAGATATGGGCTACATTTGTTAGAATCTACCCTCCAAGCCAAGCCCCGTCTTGGATGGACACGGCCAATTCTGAATGGAGAGTGGGAGCAGGGAGGCCCACCAAAATGTCGATGCTCGGTTTCGACCCTACCATAAGTCGGATGACAAAGAAAATAGAAATAAGTTATCCTGAATATATCTCATTAACAGAATTAGAAAAATTATTAAGACCAATAAAATTCATAAATTGGATGAAAGAACGGCCATTATCCCAAAATAAAGAAACTGAGATTATTAAGGAAAAGCCCCCCCCAAAGGCAGAGGAACCCCCCATCAATTATGACCCACTTTCATCTCTATTTGATGAATAATGGGGGCAATATTAAATAGGTAAAGGCCTTAAATATGACTATGCCTATTGAGATGTCTCCCGAAGCCCAACAAAGAGCATTGAGGGCACTCTCTTTTATGATACGAAGGGGATATGGTATTATGAGGGCTGCACGAGAGGCTGGCTCGTCTCGAAGGTCAATTCACAAGTATATGAAAATGATAGGGATACCATACAGGATAACTAAGGGGAAATTAGTAATACTTAAAACCCTCTCACAAAAGATATATGAATTTATTATTCATATGGAACGAGGGGATACTGCAACTATGGCTGCAAAGAAGGCACATACCACGATTAGGACTATGTCTATGCAAGAGGTAGGTGGGTATCCAATAATTAAGAAGACCGGATTAAGGTGGGTCTTAAATGCATATCCACTATATAAACATAGTTTGGTTTTGTATGGGCATATACTCGGATTGGGAGACCAAATTCAAGGAAGGTCAGGGGAGGAGGGGGATATTAGGTCTCCTGATGCTCCTGATATTTGGTGGCAAATAGATTTTGATGAATTCATATCTACTTTACCAGATTCTGAAGTTGGGGAATTTTGGAAAGATGCTATAATAGATTGGTTGAGAGATAATTTACAAATGCCAATAGTAGTCAATGATGTCCTTTCTGAAAGATTCACAGGGAATAGTGATGTTATTGACCATGCTGAAGAATATGGCCGAATGGGGCCAGATGGAGATATTATGGTTAGTAGGTTGGAAAATATGCTTAATAGGTATAATGTGAGACTCAATGAATATGTTAATTATGGAATTGATGACAATCATGAGGCACGAGGTGTAAGTTTAATTTCGAAAGAGGACTTAGGGATGATGCAATCATTAGGGAGATTCCAAGTATTCTTTGTTAAGGATGAACCTATTGGTTACCCATTAGAGGGTCCCTTAGAGATGATATTTGACTACGACCTTAGTGAAGAAAGGCTTTAAGTAGTCGTAGGGCTTAATATATTCTATGTCTAATGATAATTATGCCCTAGGTATTGGTGTAGTTGCTGGAGTTGGGTATCTATTCAAAAGGATGATGGATAATAAAGAAGAATTTAGAGAGGAAGATTGGTCACCTCGGATTCATAGAAAGAGAAGGGCTATGAAGAAGACTCGAAAACAAACTCATGATGCTGAATTAGTATATAGAAAGTATAAAGGAAGAAAGGGCCCTGCTCTTTCAGCCACCTCAGTTAAGAGAGGGACAAGAAGAAGAGGTAATGATGGGAATATGTGGGAAGTCCGAAAGTCCGGTAAATCCCAAAGATGGTTCAAAGGTGCAGAATCCTTTGAGGCAGAAACACCATGCCCTGTAATGGTTTGGAGAGAAGGGGTATTAACCGAATGTGGTTGGTGGAATGAAAAGAATGAACCTTGCGTGTATCATCCTGATGGAGAAGAAATAAATGCAGAATCCTTTGAGGCTGAAAGAAAGCCTAATCAATGTATGCATTGTAATGAGGTTCTTTATGAAATCGAAGTTTGGGAGGATTTTAGATGCCCCCATTGTAATAATTCTATAGGAGATATCTATTCCGATGAGATTTCTTATGACGACTACATGAGTGCAGAATCCTTTGATTATGAAGAATATGGAGATGGAAGTTCTGTAGATGCATGGGATGAGGGGGAAAAACAATGTTTATTGTGGTTTTAGTATTGGTTATCATGGTAGAAGGAGGGGGTGTTTAATTACAAGTGATGGGGTAAGATATCACCTCGTTGGGAACTCATTAGTGTGTGATAGAAATAATCATACTATTAGTGGAAGGACCCAAGGAAGTGGGTTTCCCGTAACCGTAACCTTTGGGAACATACAAAAGTTTAACAGGAGTTGTTCAATGATTGAGGATAAATTTAATGCAGAATCCTTTGAGGCTGAAAAATCCTGTATAAAGTGTGGGGCTGAGGCTACTATCTTCCATGACCCAATATTAGAAGGTAAGTCTACCCTAATGTCACGACTATGGCTATGCAACAATTGCCATTCAAATTATTTACCTGCTTTCGATGCTGAAGGGTGTGACCATGATTGGGCAATTACCTGTATCAAGTGCGAAACAAGATTAACTGAAGATTTCGGAGATGAAATATGATGTCTGATTTAGCCGGAAGTTTAGTTCTTATTGAAGATTATGGATTGCCTCTGATATTACTTTTGGGGGCTATCTATGCTCTTTATAGATTTATGGTGTTCTCACTATATGAAGTCAAGAATGAGTTTGGAGGCCACCATAATAAAGCGAAAGAAGATATGCAAGAAGTTAAAATCCTCCTTGCAGAAATCAAAAGTGAGTTAAATCATTTAATGCGAGATAAGCGAGAGTAATAACCTTAATTATTAAGTAGTCGTGAGTAGTTAAATTACCTATGGATAAGAAAGGTTTAGTCATAGGCTCTCTTGCACTCATGGGTGCTACATACATATATTCTAACCTTTCGTGGGCACGATATATTAAAAAACAGAATCGGTTGAAAGCAGAAGAGAATAAACCCTACTGTATTATGTGTGCATCTTATGATGAAGCCATGTTAGATGAACCTAATTTTGAACAATACCTCTCCCGAGAACATAAGGCACATAAAGTAAGTCTTAAATTAGCCAAAGCATTGGAGAAAATGCATCATGAGATGCATACTAATTCAGAAGAGGAAATGCTCTTGAATGTAAAAGTGATAGCATATGATGGCCCTGAAGAAGATGATGTGGAAGTGAATTGGTGGACAGATGATTGGGGCCCTGAGATTAGTCGGGATATAGACCCCTCTAATTTGATTTATGATTTACCCCAAGCCTATGTTTATGAAAAGTATAGTGATTCTCCGATTAAGGCACTTGCAAGATATGATGAAAGTAAAATCAATTATTATAGAAAGAATAAATATGGAATGCCCTTTATTGAAATACAAATACCTAACTTTGTAGAGAGTTATAAAGATAACATTTTGAGTATTATGCCATTAAAGAGATGAAAATATGGGAAGTTTTCAGATAATTTGTGAGATTATTTTAGTGTATATAGTCGCTTTTGGGTTAGGTTATTGGTATATCAAGAATCAGTGAGAAAATAGGCAATAACCTTAATCATTAAGTAGTCGTGAGGACATAAATTCACTATGAATAAGAGAAATATAGGTTTAGGTGTATTTGGATTAATTGGAATCGCCTATGTTGTTTCTAATGGAATGTTGCTTTCTGACTATATGAAAAAGAGAAAGCATAAGAATGCTGAAACTTTTGATGCCGAACTCAAGAGAGATTCCTGTTGCTGTGGGGCGACTATTGAAAACCCCTGTCTTTGTATGAAAGAAGGAGTCATGAATTGTAGTTCTGTTGAACCAAAGTGTCCGTGTTATTCTGCCAAAGATGCAGAATCCTTTGAGGCTTTTGATAAAGATGGTAATGTAATTATGGATGAGGCATACTATAATTGGTCGCAACCATGCGATATGTGTGATGGTGGAACATTAACTCAAGAAGGTGATGAAAATGATTTATGGGTTATTATTTCGTGTGATAGTTGTGGGTTCTCACAAGATATTAAAATGAAGGAGGCAGAATCCTTTGAAGCCCCAGGAGAAATGGAAGAAGAAGATTTCATACCTATGGATATAACTCAATGCCATGTTTGTGCAAGACCCTATGAATATAGTAGGATTGCAAGAGCATTAGTCCAACATTATTTGAAAGAAAGTGATGATGGAACTAAGGGTTGGAAGAACAAAAGCACCCCTGATGGAACAAGAAGAACAGTAAGAAATATCGCAGGTTATCAATTATACTGGTATGGTTTAGGGGCATTAGAAAATTACCTTGAAGAAGGGAAAATAAGTAAGATGACTCCAATGGTTATAAACTTATTACGAACTGCAATTGTTCCTAATATAATTGCAGGAGATGTAGTTCAATTCATAGAAAGTATGGAAATAGACGATATAGAAAATACAGACCCAACATTTTTCACCGACTTTTCAGATACATGGGAGGCTCCTGATAATAGATTGAGACCTGAAAGACCATCCGATGAAACAGGGGATAGTAGAAAAGACCGAAAGAAACCTCGAAAGCCTTGGAGAGCCGAAAATCAACCAAGTGAATGATTTATATAGGTATATTACTTACTTGGTATGAAAGATGTATAGTGAAATGGACTTTGAAATTATTAAATCTGCTGGCACACTATTCTATTGTGAGAAAACCAACCGATATGGATTAGGTAGGAGGGGTTTGGGAGTAAGACACCCCAATACTTGGGGACCAGTAGGGGGAATTATAGATGTGGGGGAAATTTCTTCTGAAACGGTCATACGGGAAGTAAAGGAAGAAATCGGAATGACTTTAGACCAATATAAGTTAAAAAAAATAGACCACCACATCCATTCAGAAGGAATTTACACTCTCTATATTTATCCTGTAGAAAAAGAATTTATCCCCCTTTTATTACAAATAGATGAAGTATCTGAATTTAAGTGGTTTTTATGGGATGGCTTGGATAATCTCCATCCTGGATTAAAAAGGTCGTTAAACAAAATAGGGAAATACTTATAAGTAACTAACTCTCCGAGGATATTATGCATCCCGAATATCATGAGGATAAATTTAGACCCCATAAGGTATATGACCATGTGGTAATCTATTCGACACCTACTTCAATAGCCCATTGTGTATTTGAAGAAAATAAGATATATATGCGAAATGTTATAGTCCATGAAAACTATCAAAAACAAGGAGTAGGAAGAAAAATGATGACTGAAATTAAGGAAGCATACCCTCAATACACAATTTGTTCAGACTATACTAATGATTCTCAAGAATTTTGGCAAAAGATGAAAGCAGAAGATATTATAGATGAAATCTTCCATGAGCAAATAGAGTTTACATACGATTACCCCTCTGAGATATGAATCTTTTAAAAACAAGAGATTATATAGGTGTATTCACAATAATTAATATATGGATTATTCCTCATACATCTCTAAATTGCAAGATGAGTGTAATTTAGTCTATGAAATTGCAGAATCGGCGAGGAAAAAGGGAAAAGACCCACGGAATTTTGTAGAAATTCCCCAAGCCCACGATTTGGCTGATAGAACTCAAAAACTATTAACTTTCTTAAATACTCGACAAACAGCAGAACAAATTAGAGAATTAACCAATATACACGATGGAAATAGAGAATTAGTGGCTATAGATATAGCAAGAATTGTAGCGGCTGAAACCTACTTATTTGGTGTATCAGAAACATGTAATAAATGTGATGGAAAAGGATATATCAAACAAGGATGGAAAGAATTGGACTGTATTCCCTGTGAGAGTTCAGGTGTAGAAATATTCTATCTCGACACACCTCATTGGAAGGATACCCTTAAGAAATTCGAAGAAGTGGAAGAGTTTTCCAATGATACTAAAATAGCAATCAGCATATATCATGGAGTTTGTGCAGGACTCGCTGTTCTCACCGAAGGAATCCTTGTAGCACCTCTCGATGGTGTGGTGTCTTGTCGAATCCTCACCAATGATACTGGAACCAAATGTATTGCTATCTCTTTTGCAGGCCCTATTAGGTCGGCAGGTGGAACAGGTCAAGCCTTGAGTGTTTTGATAGGGGATATTCTGAGAAGAATGTTTAATTTGTCTAAAACAGTCATTACACCTAACGAAGTAGAGAGATATAAGGAAGAAGTCGCAGCGTATTCGAGAGGGTTGCAGTATAGACCCTCTAATCCCCAATTAGATATAATCGCCCAAAATTGTCCCGTCTATATAGATGGAGAGGGAGTAGGGAATGAAGTAAGTGGACAAAGAGACCTCCCTCGAGTCCCTACCAATAAACTCAGAGAGGGGGCCATCTTAGTTATTTGTGAGGGGCTTGTTCTAAAGGCTCCTAAAATTATGAAGTATGTAAAGGAATTAGACCTTGATGGGTGGGAGTGGTTAAATGAATTCATTATTGAGAAAGATGAAGGGGAAAAGATTATTGAACCTTCCTATAAGTATTTACATGATGTTTTAGCAGGAAGGCCCATTTTAGGACTACCCATGAAAGAAGGAGGGTTTAGACTTAGGTATGGTCGAGGACGGCTTGCAGGTTTGGCGACCACTTCTATTCACCCAGCCACTATGAAGGCATTGAGTGGATTTTTAATTACAGGGACTCAAATGAAATATGAAAGACCTGGAAAGGCAACAGTAGTAACTCCTTGCACCACTATTGACGGACCTTATATTCAATTTAAGGATGGGTCTGCTAAGAGAATACAAGATGAAAAAGAAATTATTGATGGCCTCCCAATAGATGTTGATTGGCCTATCGAAAAAATATGGGACTTGGGGGATTTATTAATACCATTTGGTGAGTTTTTAGAAAATAACCATCAATTATTACCTTCTCCTTATGTAAAGGAATGGCATGAACAATTAACTCCACACTATCCAATTAATTTTGCTGAGGCGCTTTCTCAATGTCGAGAATATCATATTCCGATGGCTCCTGAATATGTAGCCATGTTTAATGATTTGTCTGCCCCAGATTTGAAAAGACTCTATGAAGGGGTGAGAACTTCGGTTTGTGGGAATTACATCGAAATTCCAAAATTTCTTTTAGAATTAGTATATCGATTAAATATTGATGTTAGCATCTATAATGGGGTTTATGTATTGGAAGGAGATAAGGCGTCCGTATTTACGAATTCCCTAATGAATGGGAGAAAATTTACAGGTGGCCTCAACCAATTTGAAAATGGATTAGATTTTCTCAATCATCTTATGGATTATGAAATCAAACCAAGTGTCACATATAGAATTGGAGGAAGGATGGGAAAGCCTGAAGGAGCCAAACTCAGACAAATGAAACCCCCTATCCATGTTATGTTCCCTTTAGGTAATGAAGTGGGGTCTCAAAGAAAAATTACAGATGCTATAAAGAAAAATAATAAAATTGAAATTGGAAATAGGTTTTGTAAAATTTGTGAAAAGGAAACCATTTCAGGTGTTTGTTGTGGGGAAAATACTTCCTTTTTAGAATTAAGTTATAGAAATATTGACCTTCAAGCCCTATGGAATGAAGCCAAAATGAATGCTGGTATTTTTAGTAATCTTGAAGTCAAAGGGGTTAAAGGGATGACGAGTTCCGAGAAATGCCCTGAAAATATTATGAAGGGTTTATTGAGGTTACACCATAATATCTCTACTTTCAGAGATGGAACTATTAGATTCGATATGGTTGATATATCTATGACACACTTTAAACCTTCAGAAATAGGTTTAACCCTTAACAAAGCACAGGAATTAGGTTATGGAGTGAAAGATGCAGATGAGATAATTGAATTATATCCTCAAGACATCGTCATTTCTAAAACTTGTGCCTACACTATTTTAAAAACCTCCCAATATATAGATGAGTTATTAGTCAAATTATATGGGCTCCCCCCTTATTATAATGCAGAAAAAGTAGAGGACCTTTTCGGCCATCTTTTTATGGGGTTGGCCCCTCACACATCAGGAGCCATTTTGTGTAGATTGATAGGAGTGGCAGAAATTAAAGGCCACTATGGACATCCGTTTTTCCATGCTGCTAAGAGAAGGAATTGTGATGGAGATATAGATTCTATTATGCTCCTTATGGATGGTTTGATAAACTTTAGTAAATTGTTTTTATCTACTCATCGAGGAGGCAATATGGATGCCCCACTTATTCTCACCACTCAAATAAATCCCTCCGAAATTGACAAAGAAGCCCTCAATTTAGATATTAATTGGACTTATCCTAAAGAGTTCTATGAATTGACCCAAAAAAGTGCCCACCCCAAGGTTGCTTTAGATGGTCAAATAAGCACCATTGGAGGCCTATTGGGGACGCCAAAAGAGTTTCGAGGGTTCGGGTATACCCACGACACAGAAAACTGCTCAGATGGGCCTAAAAACAACCCATATAATACCCTTGATTCGATGAGGCAAAAAACCTTGGTGCAATTCGCTTTAGGGGATACTTTGCATTGCGTTGATAATGAAGACCAATCCAGCAGATTAATAGATAGACACCTAATTAGAGATATGCGAGGAAATCTTAGAGCCTTTGGTCAACAAAAGGTAAGGTGCACCGTTTGTGGGGCTAAATATAGGAGACCCCCTATTAGTGGAAATTGCAATAAAGTAGTAGAGACTAAAAAAGACCCATTTACGGGAGAAAATGTAGAAGTGATATGTCCTGGCAATATTATATTGACAGTTACACAAGGGGGTATCAAGAAGTATGGGGGGCTCATGGGTGAGTTAGTGGAAAAATATGGGTGTAATGAATATACTGAACAATTATATAAATTAGTTTCAGATTGGGTAAGTGAAACATTTAGAAATGAAGATGAAAAGGAACAAAGTAAATTGTGGTAGATATTCACTATTCATAATCTCTTACCATATGTATTACTTCATGAGTTCCTATTCCTACAATGAACCAAACCATATATCCCTTATATTCATTCCAATAGGGCTTAATCGCAGGAAATCTTATTCTTTTCTTAATCATATATTTCCCATCAGAATCGTCTTTATAAATCCCAATTTTCTTTTCCGAAAATCCCATTTTCTTATAAAGTGACCTTGCTGCAATATTACTCCCTCTAACATGTCCAGAGATATATTCTAAATGAGGTCTCTTTTTAACTTCCGAAATAAGGTGTTTTACAAGAGCCTTTCCTATGCCCCAACCCCTATATTCTTTATCTACACCCATGCTTATAAAATTAACCACAGTATAGGGTCCTTTGGTAAATCCGGATTTTCTTTCTAACCTACACATCAAATACCCTACAACTTCATTATTTGAATCTACCGCAACAAAGAAAAGAGGGTCTGAGAATCTTAATTTAGATGAAAAATAACCATATTCTCTTTGCTTCTTTAAATATCTATTATGAAGGCTTAAAACTTTAGAAATATCAGCAGCAGTAGCATCCCTTATGGTGAAAACACCTTCTTTGGCCTTGGGTCCTGCAATAATCTTCTTTCTTTTTTTAGATTTCTTCTTCGAAATCTTAATCGGCTTTTCTTCTACATCCTCAAATGTATATTTTAATAAATATTTCTTTTCCCCATCTCGATAGGTGCCTTCTACACTTTCTTCAAAACCTAACTTTTTGAAACTTTCTCGATTATTCTTGCTACTTTTCCTACTATGGGTTGCAACATATTTCGCCCCTAATTTTTTAGAATCTTTTATAACTTGTTTAATCAGGGGTTCCTTCAACCCTTTTACATTAGATTGGGTGGCTAAAGATGCTACATATACTAAGGAGTCCTTTGGTTTCACTTTAGTTGCTATAAATCCAAGTAATTCATTATCATCCTTATCTACAGCCATCCAAAAGGGATAGTGGGATGTATTAATCATATCTGAATAATATGAACTTTTAGCCTTATTTTTAAATATATCATCATGAAGTTTAACAATATTGCCTACTTGTCGATATGTAGGCTCATATAATTCGTAATATAGCACATCACCCATGATGATAACTACCCCATTTAGTTATATAAACTTTATCCATGCATATAGCCATCATGGAGGGGTTTTACATTACCATCCTTTCCCTTAATGAATTCTATATCCTCTCGAATAATCTTGATATTTCTTTTGATGGTGGCGATTTCCACATGGATGATATCTAAAATTTCACTTATATCTTCGACCAAAGATATCGCCTCAGTGATTTCAAAATCAGAAAGTGTAAATGTTTTTTGAGTATCTTTATCTTCACCCGACACGAGGAGATAATGGTAGAATCAGCCTGTTAAAGATTTACTCTATTATAAAGTGATTAATTATCATAATTTTTTAAATTAGTTTTCAGTCGAGATATTTCACTCTCTGGGATATCTTCTCTATTTAAGAGATATTTTATGTGATTCTTCCCCTCTTCTCGTTTGCCTATATGCCAACAGGAAACCGCATTAACATCATATAATATCCAACCTTCTTTATCCCATTGATTAAATAACATATCATCACATTTTCCTAATTCTATACCTATTTTGGAGATAATATAACCCAGCAAGTATTTCGACTCCCCATTATATTTCCTTGATAATCCTAAATAAGTTTCATACCTGTGAGGTCGATATTCTATTGCTTTAAAATAATCTTGAGATAATTGGGTGATACAGGCTACTCTAAATAACGCCACATACCCTTCTTCAGGACTATGGGTATTTTCTGCACATTTTCTAAAATGTTCGACGGCTAATTCATTTTTTCCAGTTTCATCATAAGTCTGACCCAAATAAAAATGTGTTCTCCCATCTAATGGGTTATCTTCCAAATCTAATTTTAATAGTTTTAAATCCCTTTCCCACTTTATTTCTCGATTTGCTCCATCATAACTGTGGGTATATCGAATTCCTTCTAAAAATATCATGTCTGCATTAACAGAATCTGAATTAGCACATTCATGGGTTCTGCCTTTATAATACCAATTTAAATTTGATTTGTGGAGCACATCTAAGACATAATCTCCATTAATATCTACAAGATAACTATCTTCGAATAATTTAGATTTAAAGTCCTCATCCTCCACCTCTAAAACAAAATCTGCGTCACACCTCAATACATAATCCGCTTTAGATGCTGCCCGTCTTATACACACAGTCCTATTATATCCAAAACCCTTCCATTCGTCGTGGTGTAATTCTCCAGGAATATCACTTAAGACTTCATTAATGATTTCTTCTGTTGCATCCGTAGAATCCACATCAATTCCTATTATCCAATAATCAATATGGGGTTTTACCGATTCTAAACATTTCCGAATAAGGTGTTCTTCATTTTTAACAATCATTGATAAGCATAAACTAACCATATGGGTGGTATTATTTATAATCTACTTAATACTTTTCATCAACTACAAAGACCCCCAAAAACCTAATTTGTTGGTATGTGGGGAATATTTTTCAGTTAGTTCTGTTTTGTATTCTTGAATAGTTGATAAATTATCTGCTATCCAACTATCACACCATATAACATCATATGTAGTAGATGGTGGAGGGGTCCATGTTTCAAAATCTGCCTTGATAATTTCAAATCTACTATCTTTAACACAATCATTCCAAACCAAATCAATAACATCTTGCTCTGATTCAATTATCGTCACAGAAGAGATGTCGGGATTATTTAATAATGGTTGATGAACTAAACCTAATCCTAACCCTCCAATTAAAACATCACCAGTAGCATTATCCCACAACCATTGATGTTCATTGTATTCAGCCTCGGAATCTTGCATAATAGGCATGGGGCAAGAATTTTTAAGTAATACATTATAGGTTGCATGAGATTCATTTTTCATGGCTAAGTAAACTTTCCAGTTATTCTCATTGGTATCAGGGGTATATGTCGCCACTTCAAAATCTCCTGAAACTCCTACAGGGATGTTAGTGGTTATTCGAGTCATAATACTTATTCTCCATGTTATCTATTTAATACTTTTTATGCTGCAAATGTGACGGACACATCGCAAACAAAATCTTCCGGAGTGATACCGTCGGAAGAGGTTCCCTTTACTTCCCACTCCATAGTATCCCCAGCCGACGGTGTGAGAACAGACCCCCTCCCCCCTCCAAAAAGCAAGACTAATCCTTCCGAATTGTTATTTATTCCTCTATTTGCGGTGGAGGGGTCTATAGTAATGCAATCTTGGACAGTTTTATAAGATACTAATGCACTAATATTGAAAGTGCAACTATTGGAGAGACTAGATGATAGATTTTGATAAACCCAAGTGTAGGTAGGGGGGGATACCCACCCTTCTCTCATATAGCCTCCATTATATATTATAACACTACCTGCACCATTATTAATAAAGGTATTGAATCCACTGGCCGATATAGATATGGTGGCTGCACTAGTATCTGTAGCAGTTCTACTAAATTCTGAACCGTCTAAGGGGAAATAAGTAGTATCTTCAGTTGTTAAATTTTTAAAGCATTTTTGTAGCATAGCATAGTTATAATTTCCAGAGGAAGAAGTAGCAATACTATATAATGTTGCAGGAAAACTAGCAGAAACATTTCCCGAACCAGCCCACATTGGAACAGCATAAGCCATAATTCTACCCTCACAAATCTCCTATAGCATTCCATTTACCTGCTGAATAATGGATGAGTGTGGCGGCGCTCCATTGGTTTGCAATATCGACGCTGGCTGCACCATTAATAGTATCTCCACCTGTTTTACTGATGGTTACTGTTCCTGTTCCTGCTTGAGCAATAAGATATGTAATTCCGACGGCAGGGGACTCAGGCAAGGTGATGGTGACCGCTGATGAATTAGTGCAAAAGATAGTCTGTCCCGCATCTGCGGCGGTCAAAGTATCCGAAGTCGCTGAGATGAGTTGAACCTTAGACCTATTGGCGGCGAAAACACCCTCAATAAAGGCTGCATCTCCTGCTCCATCCTGTTGGACACTAAGTAGGGTCTCGCTGCTCGTATCTGCAAGTATAAGTGTTTCAGCACCAACTGCATCAGTCCATGTAAGTGAAGCAATTCCATCAAGAGTTCCTCCATTATTATAGATAATTTCAGTATCTGACCCTGCTGACCCTGCCGAACCTGCTGGACCCGTATTACCAAAAGTCCCTGTCTTACCAAGAGTTCCTGTCTTGCCAAGAGTTCCTGTCTTACCTTTCGAACCTGTATCCCCTAAATCTCCCTGAGGACCTACGGGACCTTGAGGCCCCACTAGGCCTTGGTTTCCAGTAATACCAAGTGTTCCTGTCTTACCTCTACCCCCAGTAAGTCCTTGGTCTCCTGTCGGACCTTGTGGACCTACTGGACCTATCCCTCCAGTCTTACCCAAAGTTCCTGTAATTCCAAGTGTTCCTGTCTTACCTCTATCTCCGGTTAGTCCTTGGTCTCCTGTCGGTCCTTGAGGACCTACCGGACCTATCCCTCCAGTCTTACCCAAAGTTCC
>LWDU01035001.1_pt1 | contig 19288 bp, 26 predicted proteins | sample 727161 | NCBI WGS metagenome assembly LWDU01 (sample SAMN04566230, study PRJNA314399) | hydrothermal vent metagenome | isolation source: deep sea hydrothermal plume seawater | place: Mexico: Gulf of California, Guaymas Basin | collected 2004-07-11
AGCCGCCACGCAGTGGTTTTCAGTAACTTGGGCGGCGGTGCTGCCGGCTAACGTGGGTGATACCATGACCAGAACGATCGCCGTTGCTAATCAGAAAGGCGGTGTGGGCAAAACCACAACAGCGATCAATCTCAGTGCTTCGCTGGCCAGGATGCGCCGACGCATTCTGCTGGTTGATCTTGACCCCCAGGCCAACGCCAGCGCGGGTTGTAATATTGATCGAGAGGGTATTGAGCACAGCAGTTACTCGGTTCTTCTTGGCTTGTGCGAGGCTCGTGAAGCGATCGCAACGACTGCATTTGGCGTCGATGTATTGCCAGCGGAGGCCGATCTGGCGGGTCTTCAGGTCGAGCTCGCTGGGGCGGAAGACCGGGATTTCCGTTTACGCAGTGCGCTGAAGACACTCGACCAATACGACTATATCTTGATCGATTGTCCACCCGCGTTAAACATGTTGACGATCAATGCGTTGATAGCAGCGAGTTCTGTTCTGATTCCTGTTCAGTGCGAGTACTTTGCCTTGGAGGGCTTGTCCGGATTGCTTGAGACTATTGCGCGGGTTCGGCAGGCACACAATCCCAGCCTTGTAATCGAAGGGTTGCTTCGGACCATGTATGATCGCCGCAATCGCCTTGCCAATGAGGTGGCGGACCAACTGCGCGAGCACTTTCCGGACAATCTGTTTCGCACGGTAGTGCCAAGAAACGTGCGTTTGGCCGAATCACCCAGTTACGGGATGCCCGTGATCGACTACGATGCAAAGTGTGCCGGCAGCGAGGCATACCTAGCGTTGGCTGGCGAAATGATAGCACCGGCGAGCGGTGGCACCACTGAACTGAAAACACGCACCAACCTGTGAGCGAACCGTGACGAAGAAAGCAAGATTAGGTCGTGGACTGGGCGCCCTACTCACCGAGGTTGAGAAAACGGTCAACGCGGGGGACGGAGCGTTGCGCCAGCTGCCCCTCGATAGCATTCGGCAAGGCCGTTACCAACCGCGTGTACGCATCGATGAGGAAAGCTTGCGCGAGCTTGCGGCATCGATTGCCAGCCAGGGCATCATTCAGCCGATTGTTGTACGCGAGACCGTTGCTGGAGGGTTCGAGCTGATCGCCGGGGAACGACGCTGGCGAGCCAGCAAGCTCGCAGGGTTAACAGAAATCCCCGCGTTGATCCGACAGGTTTCAGATGAGAGCGCGCTGGCGGTGGCGCTAATCGAAAACATCCAACGCCAAGAACTCAATCCGATTGAAGAGGCGACCGGCTTGAGGCGGCTCTTGGATGAATTCGGCATGACTCACCAGCAGGTTGCTGAGCAGGTGGGGCGGTCGCGAGCGGCAGTGTCAAACTTATTGCGACTGCTTAATCTTGTTCCAGTCGTTCGAGAACATCTGGAACTGGGTCGTATTGAAATGGGACATGCGCGGGCCGTACTCGCGTTGCCACGAGAACAGCAGCAGACTGCCGCCGCATCGGTGATACAACGACGATTGTCTGTGCGCCAGACCGAAAAGCTGGTCAGATACTTGTTGAGAGGCGTGCGTAAGAGCAAGCGGGTGCCGCAGGTTAAAGACGCAGACATCAGCAAACTGGAGACAGAGCTTTCTGAAGCGCTGGCAGCGCCGGTAGTCCTGGAGGATAGCGGAGGCAAGGGCCGCGTAATTATTCAATACCACAGTCTTGATGAGCTCGACGGGATCATTCAGAAGTTCCGATGACATGCGGGCTGCATGAGCAACACCACGCTTACTTACGCTGGATACCGATAACGTGGCCCGCTTCGGGTGGTTTGGCGAGTTCCTGGTGACGCAGCATCATCGCGGCAAGTTTGTCGATCGCCGCATCCGGTAGGACCGAGGATCGGCGAATTTCAAGGTTGACGTGCATTAGCAACTGCTCACTGGTTGCGGCAAGAAAACCCACATCCGCATGGTACATGTTAAGAAAGCAGTGCAGCCGCTTGCTGTCGTAATCGAGCAGTTGGCAGGTGATAAGGATCGGATCACTGAGCTTGAGTTCGCGAAGATAGGTAACGTGTTGTTCCAACGTGAACGTAGATGCGTTCGTTTGGCGCACGTAGTCTAGGCCCAGACCTAATTGGTCTAACAGGTGGTCGGTTCCATATTGATCGAATGCAACGTTGTAATATGCCATGTTCATGTGGCCGTTATAGTCGACCCACTCCGAGGCAACCTCGACAACGGGGCACTTGAGAAGTGGCTCGGACAAATGTTCGATCGGCGCCATGGCGGTTAATCCGTGTTAGCGTTTTCTTGGCTCGCCGATGAAGCGGGCTAATAACTCAACCACGAAAAATAGGGTGATCGCATAATCAACTTGGTCAATCAAGAAAAGAGCGGCGTCGCTGAGTGGATAAGTGCGACCGCCCGAGGCAACCGCCGATAACGACGGCTTGAAACCATCGATTGTTACGAAGAGAGTTAAAGAAATCGATCATTGTCTTGCAGCTGTTGAACCGCCCGCCCCAACACCCTGGTACTGGTCGCGGTGAATGCAATACTTGGCAACCGTTTCGGCCCACGGTTGCCCAGCGAGTAACTTTTCTCGAAAGTGTGTCAGGCGAACAACACGTGCACTCCCTACCGCCTCGATACCGCGCGCAAAGAGGGGTTCAGGAAGGCAGCTGGCCGTGGGGCCAATGACGGCAATCCGTGCCGAGGTCGAGCAGTGACTGAGCACCTCATCCAGGCTGCCGTTAAGCAAAGTGAGCGCGGTGATGAAGACCGGGTTGCAGTCCTTGAGTTGAGCAAGATCCAGCGTTACCGTAAAACGCCCCACCTCACCCAGAAACCTGGCGTCTTGTTCGATGATGGTCAGCGATGCTTCATCGGGCACCAGGTCAAGAAGGGGACGAAAGAAGCCAACCATGCCAACGTGATCGCCACCACGTGGGTGAAGTCCAACCAGGGGGTCGGGTGCCAGGTCGAGTTGGTGTGGGGTGGTGGCGAAGTGGTGTTGGCTGAGCGCATTGCTGGCGCCAAGGCCAAGCGCGCATAGCGCCGTATTTTTACTAGCGAATTCTTGTGCTAACGAAAGCGCGCAGTGGCTGAGGATAGGGGTCGATTTAATCGCGCTGCGCAAAGCCGGAAGGGCGTTATCAAAGTGGGTAGAAAAAAACCCACAACTCCCATCAGCGAGCTCAACAGCGCCAAATTTCTTGCATGGTGTGCCATCGGCTCTTGCAGGGGGCAGGTGAATCCCGCGTACTGCTGGGACGTTTTTGTCTTGGCAAGCGGCTTCAATAACGTCAATTAGGTCTTGGCTAAAGGACATGGGCAGGCTCATGCAGGGTTCGCGCGCCAAGGCCGTCGAAATCTCGTTGTCGAAGAGCTTCGTAGACAGCGATTGCAACCGCATTGGACAGATTAAGGCTGCGGCTGCCCGCGCGCATCGGCAATAACAACTGGTGTTCTGATGGCGTGTATTTGGAGACGGCGGTGGGCAGGCCATTTGTTTCAGAACCGAAGATGAGTGCGTCACCGGGCTGGAACTCGGCCTGGTGATAAGGGCGGGTGTGGTGACTGGAGTAGGTAAAGCGACGCTCATCCGGATGCTGCTCGATGAAGGAGTCGAAGTCGGGGTAAACGCTGACGCTTGCCATTACCTGGTAGTCAAGTCCTGCCCGGCGCAAACTGCGGTCATCGAGATCAAACCCAAGTGGAGCGATGAGGTGTAACCGGCATCCAACGTTCGCGCATAAGCGAATAATGTTGCCCGTATTTGGGGGAATCTGCGGTTGACACAGAACTACTTCAAACATGTTGGCACATTTCACCGATGCGGCGTTAGAGCGGCTTAACCACGGCCAGGACGATGACCGCTACCAGGATTAAGACGGGGACTTCGTTAAACCAGCGATAAAACACGTGGCTACGTTGATTGCGATCGTGGTTGAAGAGATAAACCAGCCGGGCGCAGAAAAGATGATAACCGATGAGCGCAGCGACCAGAATAAGCTTGGCGTGTAGCCAGCCACTGCCGCTGCCCAGGCCGTAGCCAAGCCACAACCACAAGCCACACCCCACGGTGAGAAGCCCCCCCGGCGTGGCAATACCGTAGTACAGTTTTCTTTCCATTATCTTGAAGCGAGCCTGGCTAGCCGCGTCATCGGACATAACGTGGTAGACGAAAAGGCGTGGCAGGTAGAACAACCCCGCGAACCACGTCACCATGAAGATAAGGTGAAAAGATTTGACCCAGAGCATGCCGGCGGCCTCGCCGAATCAGACGTGTTGTTTCTAGACACGCCAGAAAAAAGAAACTAGCGTGTCCTGTTAGCCTAGAAAGCGAAGATCATAACATGCGCGATAGACCGCATCCCGAGGCGTTGTGCCCGTGTTGGACGCACAGCCTATAGATTTCTAAATTTGGTCAGTTGACGCCGTTGTCGCTTGTCAGGCCGGCCAGGCGCGACGCCCACATTCCGCTGTTGTTGGAGTTCTGCTTGGCGAAGACGGCGTCGTTCACAGCTATCGTCATCCTCCTGATACAGTGCAGCGGCGAGTGCGGGCGCGAGGCGCTTTTCTGCAAGATCGATAATCTCGATGTCGTAAGTCAAAGGCCCCTTTCGGATTGAAACGCGATCCCCTGTAAAAACGCGTTTGCCGGGCTTCGCACGTTGCTGATTAACGTTAACGTGATTGCGGCGCGCGGCCTCGTTGGCCAAATGACGCGTCTTGAAAAAGCGGGCCGCGACGAGCCATTGGTCGAGGCGTACGCCCTGATCGTTGCTCATAGGGGTAGCATTAGATGAATGGGAGAGCAATAGTGCCATTGTTGCCGCTAATGGGGCAGAGTTGGAATCGATATGATTTCATTAAATGAGTTGTCTTTGGTGTTAGCAGGCCGCGAGCCTGAGCTGATTGATCGGCTTGACCGGGATAGCCGGGCAGCGGTGGCCATGATCATCGATAGCAGTGGTTCTCAGAGCGACCCGAAGGTTATCTTTATTGAGCGGGCACAAGATTCGAAAGATCCCTGGTCCGGCCATATGGCCCTTCCAGGAGGGCGCTGTGAGACCAGTTCAGAGAGTGTTATGGATGCGGCACGCCGCGAGACTCATGAGGAAATTGGGCTTCATCTTCCACGCGATAGTTTGCTTGGTCGTCTTGATGATTTGCAGGGCCGACATGCCGGGCGGAGCCAAGGCCTGGTCATTTCTTGTCTGGTGTTTGGTGTCGATAAAAAGGCCGCATTCACGCTTAATCACGAAGTGTCGGATATCGTGCAGGTGCCTTTTTCGGTATTGTTGGATAAAGGTAACCGCACAACGATTGAGTACCCAGTTCTGGGTTCAGGGCGTTATCCGGCGGTACATTTTGTTCCAGATGACTCGCGCGTTATTTGGGGTTTGACCTACCGTTTTCTCAGGCAATTGGTGGGATTGGTCGGGCATTGCTTGCCAGAATCATGACGCAGTGTCTCGCTGTGATTTCCTCGCTCGTTCCCGAGACATTGAACATAGGGCGCCACCTTTGGGCCGAGTCTGGCAATCGATTATCATCGGTTTTTGATTCACGGTAACGCTCGCATAGGGTCAAGAGGTGAAGAACCAATGACACCCTCAAACACGCGATCAGTTTTATTGGGAACACTGCTGTCGGCGCTCTGGCTGATGTTGTCTGGCCATTGGGATGTACGCTTGCTCCTGTTGGGTCTTTTGTCTGTCGCGGTGACGGTGTGGATGGCGCGGCGCATGGGGATCGACGACGCTGAGGGACTGCCCGTGCAACAGTTACCGCGGTTAATCGCTTACTTGCCATGGCTAGCGCGGGCGGTCGTTGCATCGAATATAGACGTCGCCCGCCGCATTGTGACGCCATCACTGCCGATTGAGCCGGTGACGGTGCGGGTGCATGCTGACCAAAAGACAGCAGTCGGCCGGGTGGTTTACGCGAATTCGATTACTTTGACTCCCGGGACGATTACTCTTGAAGTCGAAGAGAACTCAATTGAGGTTCACGCGCTGACAGGCGAAGGAGCCCGAGATCTTTGTACAAATGAGATGGGTCGACGCGTGACAGCCTGCGAAGCACACTAGATGCTAACGCTGACTTTACTAGTGTTACTGGGATCCATGGCGCTCGCATTACTGCGTGCCGTGAAAGGCCCGACGGTATACGACCGAATTCTAGCGGCCAACGCTTTCAGCACAAAAACGGTGCTACTGATCACGGCACTTGGCTTTTTGGTCGGTGAGGCGGAGTACTACGTTGATATAGCGCTGATGTATACCCTAGTCGGTTTTATCGCTACGGTGGCGGTGCTCAAAGTTTCCGAATTCGGCAACCTGGGCCAATCGGGTGCTGTCCGGTCGACCCCGGCGGAACGGCCGAACAAATGATTGACATCATGAGCATTGCGAGTGGAATGTTTCTTCTGGTGGGCAGCGTGTTCACGCTGATCGGAAGCATCGGCATTGTCCGCATGCCAGATGTGTTTACGCGATTGCACGCAGCGGGGATCACCGACACGCTTGGCGCTGCGGGCGTGCTACTTGGTTTGGCCCTGAAGGCCGGCTTCAGTCTTCTGTTGGTCAAGTTGTTGCTGATGCTGGTGTTTTTATTGTTGTTGAATCCAACGGCTTGTCATGCGTTGGCGCGGGCGGCGCTTCATGGATTGCGCCGGCCATGGATGGACTAACACGTCATGATTGAAGTGGTCACTGTCATTTTGTTTGGGATGCTTGCAGTGACGGCAATAGCGGCTATCCGGCTGCACGATCTGTTTGCTGTCGTCATGATGTTCAGTATTTACAGCCTGTTGGCAGCGGCGGTATTCGTCGCGATGGATGCTGTAGATGTGGCCTTTACCGAAGCGGCCGTTGGCGTAGGGATATCTACGGTTTTGATGTTGGCGACGATTGGGCTGGTAGGGCGCCATGAAAAGCGGCCGGCCCACCGGCCTGGCTTGCCCCTGGCGGTGGTCACTCTCACCGGGATGGTGCTGGTTTACGGCACTCTCGACATGCCGCGCTTCGGTGATCCATTGGCACCGATTCATCAACACGTTGCACCGCACTATCTTCAAGACTCGCCGGTGGAAATTGGTATTCCGAACGCGGTCACCGGAGTGTTGGCCAGTTACCGCGGCTACGACACGTTGGGCGAGTTGACGGTGATTTTTACGGCTGGCATCGGCGTGCTCGCGCTTCTCGGCATTCGCCGGCGCAAAAGGGGCGAGTCGTGAAAGACAACGCGGTCCTTCGCGTAGTTACCAAGATTATTGTGCCGGTCATTCTGGTGTTTTCCCTGTATGTCCAGTTCCACGGTGATTACGGTCCCGGTGGTGGGTTTCAGGCCGGGGTGATCTTTGCAGCAGGCTTCATTTTGTACGCGCTAGTGTTCGGGGTCGAGGCCATTGAGCGTGTGTTTTCCGCAGCAACACTACGCATCATGACGGCACTGGGTCTGCTTCTCTTCGCAGGGGTTGGTTTTTGGTCTCTGATCGGTGGCGAGCGTTATCTGGACTATGACGCGTTCGCCCAAGAACCCCTTGTGGGTCAGCACGTGGGCATTTTTCTGGTAGAGCTCGGTGTAGGGATCACGGTAGCGGCGGTCATGATCACCGTTTTTGTGGCGTTTGCCGGCCGGACGTCAGATTGACTATGGATGTTCTGGGGCTTTACAACTATTGGATTGTCATCTTGCTGATGATGATGGGGTTTTATGTGGTCATCGCCAGTGGACACCTGGTAAAAAAATTGATTGGCCTCAATTTGTTTCAGGCATCCGTTTTTATTCTCTACATTAGTATGGGTACGGTAGAAGGTGGCGCGGCACCCATTCTTCGAAGCGGCGTGGGCGTTTTTTCTAATCCATTGCCACACGTGCTTATTCTCACGGCCATCGTCGTGGGTGTTGCGACAACGGCCTTGGGGCTGGCGCTGGTAGTCCGAATCAAAGAAGCCTACGGCTCGGCGGAAGAAGAAGACATTCACCGGCAGGACGACTCATTGTGATTCGGGAACACCTGCCGGTTTTGCAGGTGGTATTGCCGCTGGTTGCGGCACCGCTATGTCTCTTGTTGATGCGATCGGTGTGGGCATGGTTGCTGGCTTTTATAGTCAGCTTAGCCGCCTTGGTAATTTCTATTGTGTTGCTTCGCGAAGTCTACGCGGGCGAAGTGCTTTCTTATGCGATCGGGGGTTGGGCCGCGCCGTGGGGCATCGAGTATCGAGTCGATGCGGTGAATGCATTCATCCTCATCATTGTCACGGCGATCAGCGTGGTCGCCCTGATGTTTGCCAAGACCAGTGTGGCTCAGGAGGTGGCGGGTGATAAACAGGGGCTGTTTTATACCGCATGGTTGCTGTGTTTAACCGGGTTGTTGGGCATTGCGGTCACCGGAGATGCGTTCAATCTGTTTGTTTTTCTCGAGATTTCTTCCTTGTCGAGTTACGTTCTGATCGGGCTTGGCCAGGACCGCCGTGCCCTGACCGCATCATTTCAGTACCTCGTCATGGGGACAATTGGCGCGACCTTTATCCTCATCGGTATCGGGCTTTTATACATGGTGACCGGGACACTGAACATGATGGATTTGGCTGCGCGTCTGGCGGTGCTCGGCGATAGTCGGACGGTTCAGACGGCGCTCGCGTTTCTTACGGTCGGTATCGGACTTAAGTTAGCGCTTTTCCCGCTTCACCTGTGGTTGCCCAACGCGTATACCTATGCGCCCTCAGCGGTAACCGTTTTCCTGGCGGCTACGGCTACCAAGGTGGCGGTGTATATGTTGTTGCGTTTTTTGTTCCAGGTATTTGATGCTTCATTTACCTTTGGCGCGATGCCCCTCGGTGGCTTTCTGGCGGTGCTGGCGGCGGTCGGTATCCTGTCGACCTCTACCGTGTCTATCTTTCAGGACAACATTAAGCGCATGTTGGCTTATTCGAGCGTTGCGCAGGTTGGTTATATGGTGCTCGGTATCAGCCTGGTATCGAGTGCGGGCCTAACGGCCGCCCTGCTGCATCTGTTCAATCATGCGCTGATGAAGGGGACGCTTTTTCTTGCACTAGGGTGTGTTGCCTACCGGTTGGGTAGCGTGCGCCTCGGCGCGATCGCGGGCCTTGGGCAACGCATGCCCTGGACAATGGCCGCTTTCCTAGTCGGGGCACTTAGCTTGATTGGCATACCGCTAACGGCTGGTTTCGTCAGCAAATGGTATTTGATCCTGGCGGCGGTAGAACGCGGCTGGTGGCCACTCGTGGTGGTCGTCATCGCCGGCTCACTCCTGGCTATTATTTATGTGTGGCGTGTTGTGGAAATGGCGTATTTGCGTCCCCCGCCAGAAAAGCTGTCAGTTACGGAGGCCCCGCTATCTCTGTTAGTGCCGACGTGGTTGTTGGCGGGTGCCAATGTTTATTTCGGGGTTGATACACAATTCAGTGTTGGCATGGCGCGCCAAGCAGCGGCTTTGTTGACAGGGTCGAGCGGATGAGTGCCGAAGCCGCGCTCATCGGCGTGATACTCGTCCCGCTACTGGGGGCTTTGGCCGTGGTGTTGGCAGGTTCCAGGCCGAATCTGCGCGAAGCCATGAGCCTCGGGGCTGGCGTGGTATTACTGGCGTTAGTTGTGCGGCTACTACCCCGGGTGCTGTCTGGCGATTGGCCTGCGACGGTCTTGGCAGAGCCAATACCCGGCTTAGCGCTGGCCTTCAGTGCCGAGCCGTTGGGGGTGTTGTTCGGATTGATCGCGAGTTTTCTTTGGATTGTGACCACGGTCTACTCGATTGGGTACATGCGAGGTCATGGTGAAGCCCATCAGACGCGTTTTTACGCCTTTTTTGCGATCGCCATGGGTTGCACGATGGGCGTCGCATTTGCCGACAACCTCTTCACTTTGTTTGTGTTTTACGAATTATTGACTTTGTCGACGTATCCGCTGGTTACCCATGCGGGGACTCGAGAGGCGCGTCAGGGTGGCCGGACCTATCTCGGCATCCTGATGGCAACTTCTATGGGGTTTTTACTGTTGGCTGTTGTGTGGACCTGGCAATTGACGGGCAATGTCCGTTTTACATCGGGCGGCATTCTCGCTGGAGCAGCATCGCCGCTGGTTATTGGGATACTGTTTGCGCTCTATGTGTTTGGTATCGGTAAGGCCGCGCTGATGCCTTTTCACCGTTGGTTGCCCGCGGCGATGGTGGCACCAACGCCTGTCAGCGCGCTGCTACATGCTGTAGCGGTCGTGAAGGCAGGTGTCTTCGCGATTCTTAAGATCACGGTTTATATCTTTGGGTTAGATCTGCTTCGAGATACTGGCGTGACGGATTGGTTGTTGTGGATCGCGGCGGTCACCATCCTGGTGGCATCGGTGATTGCGCTGCGCCAGGATAACCTCAAGGCGCGGCTTGCTTATTCAACAATTAGCCAGTTGTCTTATATTGTTATGGGCGCATTACTGGTGAATTCGACGGCGCTGGTTGGTAGCACTTTGCACCTTGCAACCCATGCATTTGGCAAAATCACCTTGTTTTTTTGTGCTGGGGCGATTCTCGTTGCTAGCCACAAGACCAAAGTTAGCCAGTTGGATGGCTTGGGTCGCCAAATGCCGTGGACCATGGGCGCGTTTTTCTTGGCGAGTCTTAGTATCGTTGGACTGCCGCCAATGGGCGGTATGTGGAGCAAGTGGTATCTCGCTCTTGGCGCAATTGATGCGGGATATGCTGTCCTCGTGGGAGTGCTAATGGTGAGCACCTTGCTGAACATTGCGTATTTGATTCCGGTGCCTATTCGCGCTTTTGTTGGTAAGGCGGACGCTGGCGGTGAAATACAAATTCGAGAGGCGCCGATTGCGTGCCTGCTTGCCATGGGTGTGACGGTGGCCGGGTGCGTCGCGTTGTTTTTTAACCCCACTTGGATCGTTCAACTGGCCCGCCAGTTTGTTGAGTAGGACATATGAATAAGCCTGAAAAGCACGATACGCCAACAACCATCTCGGCTGCCGTCTTTGGATGGCTGGCTGCTGTTTGCACAGCCCTCGTCGTCATCGAGTGGTTGGTGCATCGCCATGCCACATACCCTTGGGAGGCTTGGCCCGGGTTCTATGCGATCTTTGGGTTCGTCGCTTTCGCCGGAATTGTGCTGCTTGGCAAGCAGCTGCGCCGGGTCATTCGGCGTGATGACGATTACTACAATGACTAGTGTTCCACCAGGACTTATTCTCATCCTCGGCGGACTGCTCTTGCCGTGGTTGCCGGGCGCCTCTCGGCCAGTGGTTTCACTGGTGTTGCCTGTGCTTGGGTTTATACAGCTGCTGTTACTGCCCGAAGGGTTATACGCCCAAATCGGAGTCGCAGGATACGAATTAACCCTGGTTCGCGTGGATCGACTGAGTCTTATTTTTGGCTATATCTTTCATATTGCCGCCTTTATCGCGGCCTTGTACGCGCTCCATATTCGTGATGCCACACAGCAGGTGTCTGCACTGGTCTATGTGGGTAGCGCGATCGGCGCGGTGTTTGCTGGCGACCTGATGACGCTGTTTGTTTATTGGGAAATCACGGCGCTTTCATCCGTGTTTCTGATCTGGGCGAGTGGCAGCGAACAGGCGTACCGGGCTGGCATGCGCTATCTGATTATTCAAGTCGGTTCCGGCGTGCTTTTGTTGTCGGGCATTTTGCTTCACTACCAGCACACCGGCTCCCTCGCTTTTGAGCAGTTAATCAGCGCCAGCGGGCAGTTGGCTGACGCGGAGCCGGGTGTATTGCTGATCCTGGTCGCCTTTGCCATCAAGTGCGCGTTTCCGCTCCTACACAACTGGTTGCAGGACGCCTATCCTCAGGCCACGGTGACTGGCGCAGTTTTCCTGAGCGCGTTTACCACTAAGCTGGCAGTTTACGCGCTGGCACGGGGGTTTCCCGGCACCGAGGTATTGATTGGAATCGGTGTGGTGATGACTTTGTTTCCCATTTTCTTCGCGGTCATCGAAAACGACCTTAGAAGAGTCTTGTCCTACAGCCTTAACAATCAACTCGGGTTCATGGTGGTGGGAATCGGCATCGGGACCGAACTGGCGCTAAATGGTGCCGTTGCACATGCTTTTGTGCATATTATTTACAAGGCATTGCTCTTTATGTCCATGGGCGCCGTGCTCTATCGCACCGGAACCATCCGCGCGACAGATCTTGGTGGGTTGTACCGATCGATGCCGTGGACGGCTGCATTTTGTATTGTCGGTGCCATGTCCATTTCCGCTTTCCCCTTGTTCAGTGGTTTTGTCGCTAAGTCGCTGACCCTGTCGGCAGTGGTCGAAGGGCACTACGTGCTGGTATGGATTGGGCTTCTGATAGCATCTGCAGGGGTGATGGAGCATTCTGGGATCAAGGTGCCCTTTTTCGCATTTTTCGGCCATGATTCGGGCATTCGTTGCAAGGAGGCACCGACGCACATGTTGGTTGCCATGGCGGCAGCGGCGGGGCTTTGTTTGGGCATCGGGTTTTTTCCACAGCCGCTTTACGCGATCCTTCCTTATCCGGTGACCTATCAGCCCTACGGTGATCTTGGACACTCGCTGACGCAAGTTCAGTTACTGCTGTTTGCCGCCCTCGCGTTTGTTGTACTGATGCGTACAGGCCTTTATCCGCGGGAGCAGCGCGCCATTAATCTTGATGTTGACTGGGTGTATCGACGCTTTGTCCCCCGGCTTGTGATTTTTGCGATGCAATGGCTGGTGGCGGTCAATGCCGTATTGAATCGTGCATTACATCACTTGGGGCGCATGGTGATTCGCACCGTGTGGCGACATTACGGACCGGAAGGCACCTTGGCACGAACGTGGCCAACGGGCAGCATGGTTTTGTGGGTAGCGATCCTGCTGGTCGCAAGTTCGCTCCTGTATTACGCCTAGAATCCGTGGGTTTTGGCCCTTTGGTCGCGGGGTTAGTTTGACTGCAGCTGTTTCAGCACCTGGCTGACAGCTTCGGCATGACCCTTCGTTTTGACTCGTTTCCAATGCTTGGCCACCCTCCCCGTGGGGTCAATCAATACGGTTGAGCGGATTACGCCCTGGGTAATTTTTCCGTACATGTTTTTTTCACCCCAGGCACCATATTTCTCCATCACCCGGTGGGATGGGTCCGACAGCAGGTGAATCTTTAGTTTGTGTTTTTTAATGAATTTCTGGTGGCTTTCATCATCATCGGGGCTGCAACCGAGAATAACCGCACCCAGTTTCTCGAAACCCTTTATGCCGCTGGTGAAGTCGCATGCCTGAATGGTGCAGCCCGGGGTGTCATCACGCGGATAAAAATAAAGAACGATCCATTGGCCGGTAAGGTCTGTTAGTTTGACTTTGTCGCCGTTCTCGTTAGGTAGGGTGAATGCGGGAGCCTTCTTGCCTTCTTCAATTGCCATGGGTGTTAAATCCTTAAGCACTAATTAATCGGGATGGTGATTACAAACTTTACGGTTTTTCCTAGCACGTTGGTTGAGAAAGCTGTTTCAAGTTTCTGCGTTATAACCGCGCGGTTGTGTAAGGATGACCGGCAACCGCGCCCCTTTCCTATTGTCGATGCTCGAGCAGCCTGGGCATTAATTCGACCAGATTGCAGGGCCGAGTACGGTAGTCAAGCTGATGTTGGAGCAGTTTGTCCCAGGCGGTCCGACAAGCGCCTGAGGAACCAGGCAGACAGAAGATATACGTACCGTTCGAAACGCCCGCAAGTGCTCTTGACTGCAGTGATGATGTGCCGATTTCATCGTAGGACAAGTAACGAAATATTTCGCCAAAGCCATCGATGATCTTCTCTAGTAGGGGGAGCACGGCTTCGGGAGTGCCGTCATGTCCGGTAACACCGGTTCCACCAGTTGTTACCACAACTTGCACGTCAGATTCCGCGATCCAGGCTGACACGGCAGCGCGAATTTGGAAGATATCATCTCGAACGATCCTTTTTTCGTGTAATTGGTGTCCAGTTGCCGTTACTCGATCTACCAACAGTTTGCCTGACTTGTCATCGTCTTCGGTGCGGGAATTGGATACCGTCAGAACAGCAATCGTGGTGGGAATAAAAGCGCGGTCATTGGTGGCCATTGGAGCGAGCCTGGTTGAGGTGGCGTGACAGAGAAACTATCATAGTTTCCTTGTGATACCTTTTTTGAGCCAAGGCCCGGTAACAGCAACATGAGTGTTAACGCACGGTTTTTTGCAAGCCTGAAAGAGCGGGTCGGCCATGGCAGTGTTTCTGTCGATGTGGCCGAAGCAGCTTGCGTCAGGGATGTTTGGTATGCCGTGACGGGTGAAGGGCCTGGCGAGGAGGTTTTGGTCGCTATCAATAAGGAGTATGCTGATTTCGATGCGGCTGTCGTCGATGGCGATGAGGTGGCATTTTTCCCACCCATTACAGGCGGGGAGAAACCACTTCGTGATGCATATCGAGATTCGACATCAGGCTTTCAATCCTTGGCACGAGCTCGAGGCGTATACCCGCTCGGCCAGTCATCGCAATCAGGCAGGTGCTTGCGCTACGTTTGTTGGAAGCATGCGGGATTTTAACGAGGGGGATACGGTGCGCACAATGCATCTGGAGCATTATCCCGGGATGACGGAAAAACAACTAGGCGTCATTGTCGATGAGGTCAGCAAGGAGAACGGGCTGCTGGATGTGTTAGTGCTGCATCGAGTGGGTGACATTAATCCAGGCGAGGAGATTGTCCTTGTCGGTTGCTGGTCCTCGCATCGAAAGGCAGCGTTTGATAGCTGCCGTTTGATCATGGAGGCGTTGAAATCCAAGGCTCCTTTTTGGAAAAAGGAAAAGCTACTGGACAGGGAACGGTGGGTGTCTCGCAACACACCAGGCTAATCCTCGTCGTGTATTTTTTGATAGAAATGCGTATTTGATATCGGACACAACGTCGAGTGCTATGACAACGAATTCAGGAGGGACGGTCCCTGTGGCGACTCCTCGTTCAGGACAACTAACGGCAGACCAGTTGTTGCAATACAACGAACAAGGTTACGTTAAGAATCTGGTTGCACTCACTGAAACCGAGGTCATCGAGTTGCAACAAATGTTTGAAGAACTCGCGGCTCGACTTCCCAAAGATATTGATATCAATCGAGTGAACATGTGGCACAAGTGTAGCCCCTGGCTTTACCGTCTTTGCCGTCACCCGATGATCCTTGGTTATGTGGAGGCGGTGCTTGGGGCTAACTTTTATCAGTGGGGAGGACAGTTTTTTGTCAAATACCCAGGTGATGGTTCGCTGGTCCCTTGGCATCAGGACGCGCAGTACTGGCCGCTCACGCCGCAACAAACGACCACCGTCTGGCTCGCCGTGTATGACGTCGATGAGGACAACGCGGCAATGCGCATCATGGCGGGCAGCCACCGGCGGGGCAAGTTCACACATCACGAGAACGACGCGCCGCACTATGTGCTTGAACAAGAGGCCGACATTTCGTCCTGTTCCGACAATGATATCGTGACCATGAGTCTGAAAGCCGGTGAAATATCGCTTCATGACTCGTGCTTGCTGCACAGTTCTAGTGCTAACGAATCATCGCGAATGCGTTGCGGGCTGACCATGCGATTTAGTCCGACGAATGTGCAGTGTGACCTGTCCGTGTGGCCTACCTTTGAAGCCTATCTGGCGCACGGTGAGGATCTCCACCAGTTAAATCCGGTTGGCTCCGCACCTGTACGTGAGGGATTTCCGGTCCGCAAATTTCAGCATTCCTCAGAATTCCGGTAAGCATCGACTGACGCTCGTATCGGGAGGAAAAGTTTGTCGGGTTAGGCTATTCGTGCCACTAACCAGGAATAAATCTCTCCAGAGGTTGTGCCATCACTTAAGTCAATGACGCTCGCATTGGGCATGAGTGAGGCCAACTCGCCGGGTTGAAGGACATACTTTGAGTTAAAACGCGGAGATGTCTTTAGATGGTGTACGTTAAAAGTTTTGTAGATGAAAAGACCACCCGGCCGGATGGCGGCTTCCATCGCCGGGAACAGAGCGCGGTTCAGATAACGAAAGCAGGTCAGCACGTTTGCCTTGTCCGGCGGCAGTTGTGCTCGGTCCAAATCAAGCGCTACCGCTTGGATTGCGGTGTTCTCCTGGGCCGCGAGTTGTTGTGCGCGACGAAGGCCTTCGCTACTGCAGTCAAAAGCCACTACCTGATACCCACGTTGCGCGAGGTAAACTGCGGAATGACCGGCGCCGCTCGCTATGTCGAAGGCGATGCCTCCTGCGACGAACAAATCGGTATGGCGCAGTAACAAGGCGTCTGGCGCTAAGGGTTGGATCGGGCCCGCCCGCCGGTATTTTGCTTGCCAGCGGTAAATGTCCTCATGCACGGTGGTGAACTAACTTAGCCGGGCGGATTAAATTAGGCCGGCGAAGGGCTCAACAAGGACAGATTGCCCAGGGGCAACGCCGTCACAGTCGGCTGATAGGAGGATGAAGCAGTTAGCTTCGCTCATTGAGCTTAAAATTCCAGAGCCTTGTTCACCGGTCACGCTGACTTCGAGCTCTCCAGCTGGTGTCTGCGTTAAGACGCCGCGCTGGAACTCCGTTCGTCCGGGTCGTTTTCTAACTCGGTTAGTTGTCCGAGCGGTCAGGCGCAGGGACATGACGGGAGTTTCCCCTGAAAGGCGACGCAGCGCAGGCAGGACAAATTGATAGAAGGTCACCATCACCGATACCGGATTACCCGGCAGGCCAAAAAAGAGCGCATCACCGACACGGCCAAACGCAAGGGGGCGCCCTGGCTTCATGGCAATTTTCCAAAAGCTGACTTCGCCGACTTCATCGAGAATATCTTTTATAAAGTCGGCGTCGCCGACGGAAGCGCCCGCCGAGGTAATGAGTACGTCTGCCGAGTTCGCCGCGCTGAGAAACGCTGAGCGAAGCTGTGCGCGGTCATCAGGCACTACTCCAAGATCTACCAGGTCCATGCCGGCTCGTTGCAACAGACCATGAAGCGTATAACGGTTCGAGTCGTATACCTCTCCTGGGTTAAGCGGTTGGCCGATGGAACGCAGTTCGTCACCATTGGACAAAAATGCCACTCGGGGTCGCCTGAAGACGGGCACTTCAGCAATGCCGAGCGAGGCGATCAGGCCAAGAGCAGCAGGCGCTAACCTCTGTCCTGCCTTGAGTGCCAACTCGCCCGCAGCCAAGTCCTCGCCAGCGTGGCGGACATGTTGCCCCTTTTTCTGGTCCGGTGCTACACGAATTTTATCGTCCAGTAACGCTACCTGTTCTTGCATGACAACGGTGTCAGCATGCTCGGGCATAACCGCGCCGGTCATGATGCGCACACATTGACCGTTAGCCACTGCACCCACATGTGGTTTGCCAGCCCAGGCAGTGCCGATAACAGTCAATGGGGTGTTTGGCTCCAAGTCGGCCGCGCGAAGCGCGTAGCCGTCCATGGCTGAATTGGTATGGTTGGGAACATCCGCTGGAGCGTGCAGATCTGATGCCAGAATGCGACCGAGGGCTGTTCGCAAAGGGAGTTGCTCCACGGTNNNCTTTGCGAGCGCTTCATCGACCGATAATAAAGTGGGGTCGAATTCGTCTTCGCAATTTGGTGCGGTTATAACGTCAGTCGGCATCGTCTCGTCGCCAATGGCCTGAACGACCACCGGATTTTTCCAGTAAGCGTGCAGTGTGAATGGTCATACCGCGATCAACCGCTTTACACATGTCATAAATAGTCAACAGGCTGATTTGGACCGCCATCAGGGCCTCCATTTCAACGCCCGTTCGTTCCCGAGTTTCAGCAATGGCCTGGCAACGAATGCCCGCGTCTGCAGCGTGGTTCTCGAAGATCACCGCTACCTTGGTTAACGCCAGAGGGTGGCAGAGTGGAATCAATTCAGCGGTGCGTTTTGCGGCCATGATGCCCGCAATTCGGGCGACGGAGAGGACATCGCCTTTAGCATGACCTTGATCATTGATGAGTGCCAGGGTCTCCTGCGCCATGGAGATATAGCCCTCGGCGGTCGCCGAACGGGCCGAGATCGCCTTGTCGCCAACGTCGACCATGTGGGCCTCGCCGCGCTGGTTTAAATGGGTGAGGGTTCCTTGGGGTTTCATTTTGCTCCCAACGGCATAGCTGAACGACCTTATTGTACCGACTTTGTTCTAACGAAACGGTGCTGTACACATCACGTGGGTGATCCAAGGAGGTAATCTCCTGATATGAAGCCGCACTGGTCCTTATTGGTCTAAGACTCAGTGGAATCATGCCAGAAACGGTTTAAGCGCTTCCGCGCTTAGTTGATACGGGAACCAAGGGTCGCAGGCAACCCTTAATGAGGATCTTCCAGCGGTCAACATAAATTGCAACTGCGCCAGGTGATAAACATCAAAGCTATCACTGGACTATTTTTCATGACGATATCTAGGATTTGATCCGATTGTTGTTAAAACACCAGCTTCCAGGTTTTTCTCTTTGTTACCGCACAACAGTTCGCATGGTTAGGAAATTGTCGGACATTGCTAACATCTGTACGATGCGCCTGCAAGACGCTGCTATAGGGGCTCGAGTGAGTAGTTTTTTTGGTTCCTTTCAGGGGGGTAAAACATAAGGATGAAATAATATGTTGGCATGCCTTTTAACTGAGGCGGTGGTTCACGATGTTGAGGCATACGAAAAGTACAAACAACAGGCGCCGTAGCATGTGGCGCGCCACGGCGGGGAGGGCTGTTGTCGAGGTGGAGAAGTCGAGGTGCTCGTCGGTGATTGAGATTCAGAACGGATGGTGATGTTGAAACTCCCATCGAGGGAAGCATTAAACGCCTTCAGAATTGATCCTGATTACAAGCCTTGGAAAGAACTCAGGGAGTCGTTGACTACCGTTAAAACACAAGTCATTCTGGAAGGCGTCTGATGGACAGCATGTGCTGTCTTATTACCTATGAAAGCGCTTCCAGTGAATAGACTCATTAAACTTCTTTTTGGTTTCTAGGGCGATAGGGATCGCTAGCAGTGGGTTCAAATCTCTGGTAGAACAACCCCACTGTCCCGGCTGGACTTTGGGAGCCGGAAAAATGAACGTTAAATACAGAACTAATAAAGGATAGGGGAAATGGCTCATTCATCGACAATGCAGGCGTTAGGTAGCAACGCTCCGGACTTCCGCTTGCCCAACCATAATTCCACTTTTTCCGCCGATTTCTTTGCGCTAGAAGACTTCAAAGCTTCGCAAGCCTTGTTGGTTGCGTTTATCTGTAATCACTGTCCCTATGTCGTGCATCTACGACAGGGCTTAGTCGATTTTGCTCGAGACTATGAGTTGAAAGGGCTGGCGGTGGTTGCTA
>LWDU01043227.1_pt1 | contig 19277 bp, 19 predicted proteins | sample 727161 | NCBI WGS metagenome assembly LWDU01 (sample SAMN04566230, study PRJNA314399) | hydrothermal vent metagenome | isolation source: deep sea hydrothermal plume seawater | place: Mexico: Gulf of California, Guaymas Basin | collected 2004-07-11
GTTTCCAGTGCTGCCCCATTCTTCACCAGGCGTTCATACGTTTCCGCCAAAACCCTCTCCGTGCCCCAGGCCACCCCATCAAAAATCTCGACCACTTTCTCCCGCATTCCAATCAGGTAGTAACCGCCATCTGTGCTAGGACCCAATACCATATCTTTATCGGAACTAAGAGCCTTCTCAATATAAGAAACGGGCAGTGAAGGACTGTCCGAACCAATGATAACCGCCCTCTTATACCCTTCCACAAACCGGTCGTGAATGGCCCGGCGCATTTTATCGCCTAGGTCCTTTCCTTCCTGTGCAAACAGGCGTATATCAGTATCCTGTATTGCGGTAAAGAATCCGGACTGGTTCGAGGGAGCCACACCGACAAATAAGTCCGCGTTTTTCACCTGCCGAATCTTATCAAGACTGTCATGAAGAAAACAGGTATAAAGCTGGAGAATTGTTTCTTCACTCAAAAAAGGGAACAGCCGGGTCTTCACCTTCCCAAGAACGGGGTCCCGGGCAAACAAGATCACCGCGCTATCATGCGTCCTCACTATCATCTACCCCCGAAAAAAGATAACGCAAGTTACTAGGAAAAAGGCTTCTCCTGCTAATCCCTAAAAATAGGGGCGGATAAAACGTTTGACTCAAACGATCAAACCCCATAAAATTTCCACATAATTTCAACTCCCGCAGATAAGGAATACCCCATTCTTCACGTTGCTATTTTACTGGATCAACGAGCATTTTCAATCCCCAATAATGTATGCATTCATGGCGTTCATCACCATGAAAAACAATTTTTACTATTTAGGCATTGCTTGCCTGGTGGCTATCCTTGCTGTTTACCGACTCAATGGTTTGGCCTTCCTTTTGACCGTTGGGATAACTGTCGCCCTGAGTGATGCAAGCAGCCATTATATTCTTAAAGAGGGGATCGCTCGCCTCAGGCCATGTCATGTCTTGCCAGATCTTGAAATGACTTTTAGATGCTCGAACAGTTTTTCTTTTCCCTCAAATCATGCCAGCAATACTTTCGCCGCAGCGACTCTCATAAGCCTTTGCTTTCGCAATACCACACTCCTGGCTATAGGCTTGGCTCTGCTGGTCTGTTATTCAAGAGTGTACCTGAAGGTGCACTATCCGTTTGATGTTTTAGGCGGAGCAATATACGGAAGTCTGGTAGGCTACCTGTGTTATCGTCACATGTATGTCCGAATTTTAAAACTCATCAAATCCTGACGGGGCCCCATAACCCCATGAGTATATCCAAAATACTAATTCTAAAGTTCAGCGCTTTGGGGGATATCGTTCATTCTCTTCCTGTTGCCGCAACCCTTAGAAAGTCTCTGCCCGGTTCACATATCGTTTGGATGGTAGAAGAACGATTTCAGGATTTGTTGCTCGACAACCCCGATATCGATGAAATCATTCCACTTCGTACTAAAGTGTGGCGCAAAAATTGGAACAGTCAATCGCTCAGAGAAATTCGGGACACTATCAAAATCATGCGTCAGCATAATTTTGATCTAACGCTCGATCTGCACGGCCTTATCAAAAGTGGCATCATCGCTAGGTTGAGCGGGGCTCCAAACCGAACAGGGTTTCATTCCAAAAACTGCAAAGAAAAAATTAGCGCTCTGTTCACCAACCAAAAAACTCCCTACATCGCTGGGGGACTCCACGTAGTCGATATGTATCTAACTTTATTGCAAACAGCTTTGGGTGAAATTAAAGTAACAAAGCATTTCCCCCTGCCCATTCCTGAAGAAATAGATAAAAAAAGTGCGCATTTTTTTAACACAAACTCAGGTCTAGCCGAACGTCCCGTTATCGGAATTAATCCAGGCGCGGGATTCGCAACTAAACAATGGGAGTTGGACCGCTTCGCCAATTTGGCCGATCGCATTTCCGCAGAGTTGGGGTACTCCATATTACTAACCTGGGGACCGGGAGAAGAATCGAAGGTACAGCAAATCTCCAACACCATGAAACAAAAAAGCTGGATCGCACCCCCCACTACAATTTTAGAATCTATTGCCCTGTACAAAAGGATGGCACTGCTGGTAAGCTGTGATTCAGGTCCGCTTCACTTGGCGGCGGCATTAGGCATTCCCACGGTTTCAATTTTCGGCCCCACAGATCCTGCGCGAAATGGCGCCTATGGCGAAAACCACGAAACGGTTTATAAAGTGCTTTCATGCAGTTTTTGTTGGAAAAAAATCTGCCCTCTGGGAACCCAGGACTGTACAAAACAAGTTACTGCTAATGAAGTATTTGAGGCCGTAAAGGGGCATCGAATAATTAAAAAACAAGCATCCTTAATTGAACCGATGTAAGGAGAACGTGATGGGAATAGATAAAGAACTAATAGAAATTCTGGTCTGCCCCAAATGCAAGGGAGATCTTGAAATGAGTCAAAGTGAGGACGGATTGGTTTGTAAACCCTGCGCCTTGAAATACCTGATTAAAGATGACATCCCGATTATGCTCATTGATGAAGCACTACCTTTGTAACCGCTTAGTAAAATGGATGGCATTTTCCATAGCCTACCCATCCTCTGCATCACAAGTCAACGTGACGAACAGCCTTACACCCCTTTAATTTATGGCAAACATAACCCTGCGCTCCTTGGAAAAACAAGCCAAACTAACGCTATGGAAGCTAATGGGCATGTGCGCTGGGAAGGCATCCGACCCACCGGAATTACCGCTAGATTTTAGCACTATCAAAACGGTTTTAGTCATACGTCCAGACCGACTGGGGGACGTGGTGCTTTCTACCCCTGTTTATGAAACTCTTAAAAATGCCTTCCCACATTTGGACATCACCGTCGTCACGGAAAGTAGTCAGGCAGAGCTTCTGGCAGACAACCCAAATATCAGCCGGGTTTTAACTTATAGCCCTACCCAACCGTTAAATATTTTTCGCCAACTTAAAGAAGAACATTTCGACCTGACATTGACCCTCAACAAAAAGTTCAGTGGCACCGCCACCTTTCTATCGCTCTGTTCCGATGCCAAAATAAGAGTAGGTTACGATCACCCAGAAAATGCATGGTCTCAAAATATCCGGGTCTCACCAGATGGTCCGCCTCGCCATGAAACCGAAAACAACTTGGAACTTCTTCGGGTTCTGGGCATTCAAGGAATCCATAATAAACCTCAACTCTATTTCAACGACACGGAAATGCAGAAAATTACTCGAATCATCCAGCAGTTACGTAATCCGTCGGATCGGCCTGTAATCTTGGTCAAATGCGGAACCCGTATCGCAAAGTGGGGTTGGAGGTGGAAAAAGTTTAAGTTCGTGATCGAATATCTACTGAAAATGAAAAAAGCTCAGGTTTGGCTTATCAGTGGGCCAGGGGAAGAAACTGAACTTCAAACTGCAGTTTCCGCAATGGAATATAAACCGCAACTTCTTCCCTTGCTCACAGCAAAAGAACTTGCGCTTTTGATCCAGGAATGCAATGTTTTACTCTGTAATCATACCGGCATCATGCACCTTGCCTCGGCAGTCGACAAACCGGTTTGCGTTATCTTTAAACATGGGGAAGTTAAACGTTGGGGACCCTTAAATTCTGACAGCATCGTTCTGGAAGAACGGGATGAAGACTCCCTGTCACCCGACACAGTCCTCAATGCCATTCTAGAAATGCTAAATACAAACTCACCTCTTCCTTAGTACAAGGTAATAATAATGAGCCAAGCAAACGAGTCGAAAGAATCAAAAACCTATAAAACTCCGGGAATAACCGGATTAATCTCTGAGGAGCCCCTGATTTTTGAATTGGGTTCGCCGGGCAGAAAAGCATATTCTCTGCCATCCTGTGATGTTCCGGAAGTGGAGATTGAAACCCTGCTGCCTTCCGACGGAATCCGCGAGAACATAGATGGACTGCCGGAATTATCAGAGCTAGATGTCGTGCGTCATTTCACCCGACTTTCACAATGGAACTTCAACATCGACACCAATTTTTATCCATTGGGGTCCTGCACAATGAAATACAATCCTAAAATAAACGAGACGATGGCAAGACTGCCTGGCTTCGCTCAGCATCATCCCATGACATCTGATGCGGACTCGCAAGGGAGTCTGCAGTTGCTGCATGAATTACAGGAATGTCTTAAAACCATCAGCGGCATGGACCATGTCAGCCTGCAACCGGCAGCTGGAGCACAAGGTGAGTTTGCTGGCATGTTGATGATCAAGGCTTATCAATCGGCACAGGGCAACCCCAGAAAAAAAGTATTGCTGCCCGACTCCGCACACGGAACCAATCCAGCCAGCGCCACATTGTGCGGTTATAAATCCGTTCAGATTCCTTCCAACTCAGAAGGAACCATTGATGTTGTCAAACTTGAATCAGCCATGGATGAAGAAACAGCGGCTATCATGTTGACCAATCCGAACACACTCGGAATGTTTGAAAAAGATATTTTAAAAATCACTGAGATCGTCCACAAAAAAGGTGGGCTAGTCTATTGCGATGGAGCTAATCTCAATGCGGTAATGGGTATTACTAAAATGGGAGATATGGGTATCGATGTACTTCACATTAACCTGCATAAAACCTTTTCTACTCCGCATGGTGGCGGCGGACCCGGTGCGGGCCCCGTTTGCATAAAAAACGTTCTGGAGCCTTACCTACCTGCTCCAGTGGTAGAAAAATCGGGATCGAATTATCGACTCAACTCAGACAGGCCGCAAAGCGTGGGCAGACTGAAATCGTTCAACGGTAATTTTGGCATTCTCCTGCGCGCCTATGCTTACATCCGCACACTCGGACCCGAAGGCATCCGCGAGGTGGCACAATCAGCTGTACTCAATGCAAATTATATCCGCGCAAAACTGAAAGACACATTCCACCTGCCCTTCACCGGAGCCAGCCTACACGAATGTGTTTTTAACGACAAAGGACAAGGCATCACCACAATGGATTTTGCCAAAGCCCTCATCGACCATGGATTCCATCCCCCGACGGTTTATTTTCCACTGATCGTTAAAGGGGCTATGATGATTGAACCCACTGAAACTGAATCGAAAGAAACTATCGACAGCTTCATCGAAGCCATGCAGTCCATCGCTAGAAAAGGTCAAGAGAAGACAGATAGTTTTCACGACTTCCCCAAACTATCAAAAGTTTCGCGTCCCGATGAAGCTCAAGCCGCACGCAAGCCCATACTTCGATGGGTCGGCCCACGCCAGATAGAAGTATAAGGCAATCACTCGCCGGCATCACGGCTAGCCGTTAACTTCAGTGTCCCAGCCTAATTCTGGCCTCCGACTTAAAACTTTTTATCTTTGATAATTAGTATATCGGGAATATTATCGTCTTGTTCAGAGCCACGATCGCTTTGGCAAGCATCTCCGACTCCAGCGCATTGGCTATGGAAGCAAAAAGATCAGTTTTTCAAAAAACCGGATAAGGAATACCACATAAATACAATACCTAAATGACCATCAATAAAATATATAGCCAGTTTATCTATATGGACATCTAATTAGATATGATTAATGGCCTTTCCATTTAGCGTTGATGGCGAGGGAACCCATACGGATGCCACCCATTCTCAGGCTGGTCAATAAATTGAGAGAAGGAACAAAAAACACTCCACGGAAAACAGGGGCGCAGGAGACCGATTCCGCACTCTCTTCCAATTGATCCGGATTATTACTGAAGGTCATCGTATATATTTCAGCCCCGCTATCAGTTTTACTAAAAAAACTGTTTTGATATTGGCTGGAAAGGATATCTTCTTCACCTCGAAACTGCTGAGCAAGAACAAAGCAACTTTTCTCCGTATCCAGATTAGTGGAGTGGTCTATTAAAATAGCTTTAGACAAATCCTCATGGAAATTGGTCTGAATAAATTTTTCTGCCACAAATTCTTTAACAAGTTCTCCATCCTTCCCAAACAATTCGCAAACCTGACTTGCCATTGCTCTATTCAACTCGGCATGGTCGGAAGAAAAATAGAGCATGATATCGCCATCTGTTTCAGGAACATTTTTCCCGTCAATTTCAGTTTCATCAAAACCACGAAATCCGCCAGGAACAGGTTTATCGGGAGTGAGCCATAACCAAGTCATGGGGCCAAACCCGACCATCGCAAAATGCTTTTCGGCGCCAGCAATTTCTGAGGCCATGCCAGGAGTCTGGGCTCCGATCCTCGCCACGTTCATGGTAATTAACGGCAGGTCATCAAAATTATAAACCTGAATCAATGTATGTTTTTTAGGGGAATCCAACACCCCAGCCTGTGCTTGCACAAAGCACCTCTGTGTAATAAGTAATAACTCTACCCGCAAATTAACGCGGCATTCTTTCTAGGAACATAATGAATCTAACAGGAAAAGTTTTCACGAATACAAATAAAAACCAAAAAGCCTTTACCCATTAAAGGTAAAGGCTTTTTAAATTATCACACTAGGGACAGAGCAAGCATCTGTCGCCTAGCCACCACTCTCATTTAGCCGGCTAGCCCACGTAGCGAACTTTGCTAGCGGGAGTACGGGTATCCATATTCTTACCGCGGGAGGTATGGTCATCAATCTCCGCAGCACAACCGATCATCCTACCAAACAAGAAGGTTGCAAAACTGGCGGACTCAACATCCTCCTCTTTCATCTTACCTTCGTTGAAATCAGACCAAACGACCTTAAGCAGAATAACAGCGATAACAGCATCGATATTAACGCAGTAAACATTTTTGCTGACTTTAGCCTTGAACAGGGACTGAACGAGGCTATGGTAAAAATCTAGAAAAATGTTATTAATCCCTTTTTCTTTAAAAAGTTCCCTCACGAAAACTTCTCGGGGATCGTAGTTAACATCTTTTCCTTTGAACACCGGATGGTTGATGCAGGGCAATTTAGCGTAATCAAGGTTACCAATTGCTTTCTGTTTCTTTTTATAATCGGAATACTCACTCGCAACTTTTATTGCCATGGCATCCAGATCCAAACCATGCCCGGTATCGGCAGCATTTTTTAGACCTTTGTCTTTAAAATTTTCCAAAAGGAATGCTGCAGCTTCATAACCGTTACCGCCATGAGCGAATCCGGTATGTGTGAGAAATCCGATAAAAGCTTTGTTAACCTGAACCCGTTGCGGTTGTTCCGGTCCATCTGCACTGACCGCCCCTTTGGCTCCCTGAGCAGAGATAGTACCCGGTCCATTGGTGATGATAAGCCCAAGCAAAACCTGGAACTCATAGAGTTCCGATTCAGAAGGCTGACGGCCCAGAAGGGTAATAAATGCCGTTTTAGTAAAACTATAATTAGGAATTAATTCTTCCAGCTTCACTCCAGCCAAGCTATCTTCTGTGTGTCGGGATGCTGGAGCCGCGGCACCGACAATGGTGCTATAAATTCTCGAGTACCAAGGTAAACGCGATAGTGTGCCTTTGGTTATCTTTTTGCTTCTCAAAGCGGCCCAGCCCAAGGTAGTCCACACGGCGCCAAAAAGGGCATCGGTCGACAGCTTACCACCGTTGGCTTCTGCATAGTCCTGAACAAATTTGATCAAAACAGAGTAACCCGCTTTATTCAGACAATCTGCCAGCTTTGAGGCACAGGGGTCATCGCCATCAGCGAGCAGCACGTCTTTATACTTGTCCGCTTCTTTCAACTGGTCGGCATAATCAAATTTCTCCGTCACATCGTTCATTTTGGTAAACTGAAATAATTCTAATAATGCAGTAGAAGCATCCATGGCTTTTTGCACCATTTTTTTTCCGCAGATGGCAACCGCTGCAGATACCACTGTATTGGGAGAACTTCCATTTTCCCTTGAAGCTTGTGCAGCAACCAATGTGGCCTGACCATGCTGGTTAACGTACATATTCAGCACAATGTTGGCAATCTTTTCACCGTATTCGGAGGTATAAACTCGGGTCAAGGCATACACTAGATTGGCTTCAAAAGTTTTAACAGAAGCATCGAGAATTGAAGTGTTATGGATTTTAGAAACCTGGGTTTTCGGATCCATCATGGAAGCACCGCTGGCATCCTTAAGAGTCTCACGGCGATATTGAGCACCCACCATTTTATTCAGAGCTTCAATCTGCTGGTTGTAGGGTTCGGAAGCTTCAACAACTGGAACATCCAGCTCAGGCGGTAATGATAAGCCTTGATTATTGCCAAACCAACTTTTCAGGTCTAAGCTTCCTTTAGGAGCAAAGTCAGGCTTTTGCCCGTTGAGCTCCATAACCTTGGTCACGGCCTCAGGAATATGCGCAATATTGGTTACCAATGCTCCCTTTTTGGAGAGAATTGGTTTTTGCGGGGTGTAGACTCCGTCCACGCCAAAATAATCCATGAACCACTTTTCTTTGGCAAGGGCATCATCTCCAGAACCCGCCAGGGAACCGGCGTGTCCACAAGCTTTAGTCAGTTTGGCTTTCCAGCGACCTACCACACAGGCGACTATAGGTTTATTGGAAGTAATACCCTTTTCATAATATCCACCCGGCTCACTGTACATAACGGCCACTTTTGAACGGTCATCGTTATCAAAGGCATGCAAAAACTCTTTTGCGGCGTATTGGATATAAACATCCTTACCGCTCGAAACTGAAGTTGTGGTACCCCAGCCCGCCGTAGTCAAATAAACTGCAATGGTGGTAGTAAAATTTCCAGAATTGGAAAACAAAGCCACCGTCCCCTTGACCAGAGATTCTTCCGGAGCGTTGCCACCCAAAGCACCGCCAAGGCGAACATGATTCCAGGCATCTGCTAGCCCAAGGCAATTGCCACCAAATAAGTCAACGCCGTTATCCTGACAAATAGCGCGCATGATACGGGAATCTTTAACAGAAACTTTCTCAGTCAGAATGATGGCCTTTGTTAAATCCGGATTTTCACGCACCGCTTCGGCGATACCATCTTTCACCCCAGAAGGTGGTAGGTAGACCACGACAGTGTTGAACTTATGTCCCGCATCAAGACCCTCTCTTATTGAATTATAAACCGGAATTTTTCCTGATTTGGTGGTCAGAGACTTCCCGGATTTACCCGGCCCAGTTCCAAATACGATATTGCCACCGGAATAATCGTTGCTGACTGGAGTTACTCCTGAGCTTTCTTTGCCGAGAATATTTAAGACAACAACCCTGTCTTCTTTAACAGCTAGTTCAGACAAGGAGTTAATACCACAGTAAAAGGGGAAATCTTCCACGCCTTTCTTATGCATTCAAACCTCCAAAACGGAAAACAGTTTTCATTGATATTTAAAGTTCGTTGAGTTTTCTGCTCGACTCAATCTTGCCAGTCGGAAACAGGACTTTATATTTTCATCATTGCTTTAATTTCGTCTTTACCACCGTTTTTCATCCACTCGTTGATCGCCAGAGTATAATTGATCACCTCGGACATGGCACTATCATGCCCGAAGAAACGATAGGGAACACCTAAGGAATCAAGAATCTCTTGTAAATAGTTCATCCCGCGGATGACATTAGGTCCTCCCCGACCTACCACGACAAACAGAGGAACAGGCCCATGGGTCTGGAAAAAATCTCTTAGGCCATCACCCATAGCTCGGAACGTTTCAAAGATATCTGTATTATTGGCTTTGCCGCCAATAATGAATAAGACATTTGATTGTGGCAGCCAATATTTAAAACTGATCCTGGAAATATCATGCATTTTTTCATACGGAGGGTTACCGCCAAAGTCGGAAGAAATCGTTGCGTCTTCTCCTAGAAGCTCTGTAACCATGGCATTCGCACCACCGCCAAAAGTTGGTGCCGTGATGGTTCCCTTATCATTCATGACGAATACGTCACTCTGTCCCTGATAAGTTCGAAGTTGGTTAATCTCCTGCTCAAACTCCGAATAATCTGAAGAAAAAAGATGTTCCGGCAAGTGCAGCCTTTTCCAAGCCGGATCATCAAGATCAAATGCGCATTTGAAATCACAAGCAATCGGGGCTAGACGTCCACCTTTGCCCGGTTGCATGCGGATGGGGTTGAGTTCCAGCATCAACATTCCATAGTTGTTATACAGGTCCCAAAGTTTAGGCAGGTTCTGTACTAGCGGGCTGATCATCGCAGTTGGTGCACCCAGTTCCATCAACGCGTTTGACACATGATATGCTTTCAGTCCGGTCAAGGCGTCGAACGGCACCACTTTTAATTTATCTTCACCAAGTTCCTCAATATCAACTCCACCATGATGGGTAATCGTCATTACCGGACAACGATGCTCGGTGCTTTCGGAAATAGAAAAATAAACTTCATGGTCTGCAGGCACGGCCCCTTCATAGGTGACCCCGTCAGACTTTACCTTGTTGAACCCAAACACATGCTCGGCAAAGTAAAGGCGCTCCTTTTCTTTAAGCGCATCGGTAATATTGTCAACCCGGCCTAGCAAACCCGCCTTGCCTTTTTTGCCAACCCCGCCTTTAAACAAAGGCTTGATAAAAACCTGACCGTGTCGTTTGATCATGTCTTTGATCTCATCGACACTTAGTTCAGGACCCCCGACTTCTGAATGGGGAAATTCTACGAGGTCCAACAGTTTTCGCCCCCAAAGCATGCCAGTTATCTGCATCGTTTTCTCCTGCCTTTTGAAATAAAAATGGGTTTTAAGATTGAGCGTCTAAATAATTAAAAAAATTCTACCGGATAAAAACCCGACTAAATTCTTATATCTACTTAATTTCAGGGTAATTCGAGGTTCGTATTGTAAGACATTCCACTATTTTGTCAATATTATCCTGAAGGAATTATGGCTGGAATAAATTGCAAGAAAGCAGATCTATATCGGAGGCTTTAAAATTGCTATTTCAACCGCTTTTTCAGCTCTTTCCGGCTTTAAAAGTCCTTGCTATCCTCTTCCTTTGGAAGGGGGTCAGAGTTATGTTTGGTGGAAAAAATCACAAATAGTCGTACCTGAAAAAGTGGGAGAAACTATTCATACGTCCTGAATATATTTTTAGCCATTGATTAGGTAACCCACTTTAGGAGTAGCGATTTAACCTTTCCATTAATGAGCTTCAGATCACATTACAGCTTTAATACCTTCTACGATTTTATTTGATAGGTCACCCCATTTTGTTTCCGGTTTTTTTGTGACGGTGATGAAAGACGTTCCTGGTTGCGCCATAACGAACACACTTGCCACAGCGTCGTTCTCAAATATTTTTTTGGCCACCGGAAAATCTTTAGCATCCTCCAAACTGTTAAAAGTTTTATAACCGGATTCAAGGATTTCTTTGTTGACGTTAAACTTTAACGCATGTTCATTAGGGGTGGTATCAACAGTAACCTGAACAGACATGGATATATCCTCCTTAAAAATATCAAAATAACATGTTTTCTAAACTAAGTCCTTTTTTTGCTCCCGAGTGTAACACCTCGAAACACAGGTGCAACCCTATCCACCCTTAACTAATTCATGCGTACCCCAATTAAAAACAAAATTTTAATCTGCGCTTCAATCAAGAAATAGAGCATAATACAATTTCCACTTAGATCTTAAAGGACCTATTAAGTGACGGGACTCTCACCACATTCCATCTGGTTTATCGCAGGGGCTGCCTTGGTAGCTATAGAAATTTTTCTGGTTCCCGGAACGGGATTTTTTTTCCCCGGCCTAGGAGCTATAACCGTTGGGGCCGCCCTGATTGCTGGTTGGATAGAAGGAACCAACAATCAATTTATCCTGTTCTTTTTATCGACGGCCATCTGGGCCGCATTATTATGGAAACCCTTAAAACGGCTGATGAGGAGTGGTAATTCGGGGTATAGCGATATTGTTGGTGATACCGCTGTCGTCTATGGCGAACCTCTCAAAAAGGGAAAAAGAGGACAGGTCAAGTGGTCGGGAACAATTATGAACTGTGAAATCGCGTCCCAGGAAAACACCGAAACAATTTTACCCGGCACAGACGTTACCATTACGGAGGTATCCAAAGGAATCCTGGTAGTTAAACAGATCCCGTAGCCCCAAGGCTTTTAACAACGATCGACTCATACTGGAGAATTTCAATGGATTTTTCAATGCAACTGATAATTGGTTTTCTGGCTTTTTTGGCCGTTGTAAAAGGTGTAAAGTTTGTTCCTCAGCAACAAGTCTGGATCGTTGAGAGAATGGGCCGTTATCGTATGAGTATGCAGGCAGGCATAAATTTTCTGATCCCTTTTATCGACAGAGGAAGCCGTCGACATCCCCAGCCAGACAGCTATCACCAAAGACAATGTTACTTTGATCATAGACGGAATACTCTACCTGAAAATAACTGACCCCAAACAAGCTTCATATGGAGTCGGTAATGCCCGATATGCCATCACGCAAATGGCACAAACCACTATGCGGTCTGAATTAGGGAAAATGACTTTGGATAGAACTTTTCTGGAAAGAGACAACTTAAATGTCAGCATCGTTCAGAGTATCAATGAGGCCTCTGTTGTTTGGGGTATCCAATGTTTACGTTATGAAATTAAGGATATCACTCCTCCCGATAATGTTCGACAAGCCATGGAATTACAGGTAGCTGCGGAAAGACAAAAAAGGGCCGCAGTTCTAGCCTCTGAGGGAAAACGTCAATCCCAAATTAATATCGCCGAAGGTATCAAACAGGAAGTGGTTTTAAAATCGGAAGCCGCAATGACAGACCAAATCAATCGGGCTAAAGGGGAGGCGGAGGCCATCCTGCAAGTTGCAAAAGCTACCGCTGAGGGCATTGAAGTGGTCGCCGCTTCCATTGATAAAACCGGAGGCGAAAAAGCCGTAGCATTAAGACTGGCAGAACAATATATTGAGGCTTTTTCCAAACTGGCTAAATGGCCCAAGCGTTATCCATATTTAATTCGATTCAAGGTCCGGTGAGTGACGATAAAAAAGAAATCACTTAAAGGAAAAAATAAGAATGTGTGGCGTTTTAGATTCAGAAATCTTCTGATAATTCCAAATGAAAGTGTATACATAGATCTCCCCACTCTATTATCAAAATATTATGAACGGGGCCACAACACCAAAAGCTATCACGGAACACAACATTATTTGATTCCCAATGACCTGAGCCCCGGTTACACGATAAAAAAAGCAATGGACGGCGAACTGGCGGATAGGTTCTAGGTCAAAATTCTCATCTATAAAACAGTTCTGGAGGATTCTTGGTTCTCCCACGCGCCGAGTTTATTCGAGTGGGCCGTCGGGTTTACGTTGAACTTTCAACGGGGCGCAGATATTTTTTACCTGCTCCAATATACTGCCCTGAACCTGAACTTCCCATTGTTTATCCGATTTCGTATTTCTTCGATAAAAGTCGTGGAAGCGTCCCATATCCCAATTGGAAATTCGCAGGGTGCCCCACCTTTTAGCTAGGCGTTCGAATAACTGGTCGCTAAAAAACTGGACCATCTTAGGATTGGTAGTCATTTTCCCTGCCAGCGGATAAAAGTCCTTGGCGTGAAGAGCCAATCCCTTTTTGCCCAACTTTCGTAAAAATTTTTGGGCAAATTTAGTTTGAGGCAGCAACCTCAATGCCCCATTAGCACTAAACGAAGAGGTAGGCCACTGCTCCTCAGGGAAAGCGCTGGAAATTTTGTAATTACCCTGGGGAACACCTTGTTTTGCCAGAGCCATAATAAAATTCAGGTCGATACTCCCATACGCTTCCTGCCCCAACAGGCAGAGCCGGTCAAACTTTTTTCCGGCTCCTGCATCAACGCTAATCAACCCAGGAAATTCTTCATGCCCCGTCAATTTGATGACAATCTCAAAAGCAAAAGCTTTTATAGAAAGCAAAAGCACAAAAAGAAAAACAATAGTCCTCGTCATAAAAACCATTGGTTCATGTTTCTGCTTGCAGCTTCGTGATTCCAAGGGCTTCATCTACCTTCAATAACTGCCAGGGCTGACTTCGCGTTGGCGGCTACAACACGCTCTATATTAGGATTTGAGCTTTTCCTTGTGGGCCCGCGTAGCGAATTGATATATAGGGAAAATATGCGCGTGAGATAGGAAGATTTGAGGGCAATACTTCCTTCCGGTGGCAAACCAGCTGCTTGGAAATTATCTATGATTTTCTCAGTTGAAAGAACCATACCCGCAACTTGTCCGGCATCATTCAACAAGGGAAAGCCCTGCACCGGTGGCGATGAGAACTTAAGTTCAAATATATTCTTATCGTTCATTATCGCTTTCAATCCCGTAATCACTCCTTTCATCACAGAGTAGCGACCAGAACCGCCAAAATCTGGCGATGCTAGAAAATCCCCTACCTTATGGATTGAAGAATCGGCAAACTGAAATCCTGGAACCGCCGTCTCCAGCTTTAAGAGAGCCAGATCATAGATAATGTAACGCTTCACAATTTCGGCGGGTATGGGAGGCTGACCGCCCAACCGCACCCGCACCTGGTTCACATCTGCCAAGCTATTAGCCAGCGTGAACACATACCCCCCAAACGCGAAACCATAACTTTCAACTTTCCAGGTTGGGGATTGAGAAACAGGATGCAAGTTCTCGAGTTCATCAAACTCTTGTGGGTTGATATCAAATTCTGCATAGGTTTTTTGAAGATTTTTTCTGACGACTTGCAAGTTGCGTATTGATTCCAGACTAGAATCTTCCAGGTAAAACTTTTCGGCCAAACGCAAATGGTGAACCGCTTTCACCCCGTCCTTGAGTTGATAGAATAATAAGGACAAATTATGGTGAGCCTGCGGCCAATTTTTCTTGAGCCGCAAAGCCTGTTGGTAAGATCGAATTGCGTTTTCTTTCCTACCCTCTAAATTCTGTTCAAAGCCAAGAGAATACCACTCCTCAGCTGTTCGAGCCTGCAATTCAGAAACCATAGAAAAAACAAATAGAATATTCAAAATAATACAAGCAACGACTCCCAATTTAATGGGGGAGCCCTTTCCAGCTTGAATAGCTTCATATTTTGTTAGCTTGTTCAATTTGTTTTAGCCTCCCTATACTCCTAAAAGCTGGTCCAGCTCGCGAATTTATAATACAGTCGAATATTGAACCCTAAAAAAGACTTGCCCCACTCATTTCATTCGGTGCAAAATGCAACTATTAAAATTTTATGGATTTCCTTGAGTATGGCCCAACCATTAAGTTTTACTGCACCCACTAGCCGTGATCGTTATGGATCATAGCGCTAAAAAATCCAGCAATACAAAGAGATTCGACATTAACAGGGGAGAATCTTCTGAATGTGAAGGCTTGACTTGGCCTAAAGTATCCCGATTCATTTCTCTCCCATTCAGTCCTTCCCGAACAAAAACTTTTATGCAGGTCAAAAGGTTTGAGGATGTTTCCATTGATCGCCTGTTCTCAAAAGGCGTTGAAGGGATTCTTCTCGATGCCGATGGCACTCTGGGACCTCATCATATCAGGGAATTCAACTCCGGCATATTAAATCATGTTCGTGCCATGCTGAAAAAAGGATTTAAAATAGCCATTTATACCAATGCTTCGAAAGGTCGGTTCCAACAGTTTCAGGATATCGGGGTTGAGGTTGTCCACAACGTACCCCCAAAACCGGATCCGACCGGATTTCACATCGCCATGACCAAATTTCTTAAATTAGAGGACCCTAACAAGGTCTGCATGATCGGAGATAATTATGTGACCGATGGAGGAGCGATTGATGCGGGGATGCACTTCATCCACGTGCAGCCGGTGAAAGGGAACGAACTCTTTTTTCATTCCGCAACTCGCCTTTTTGCTTACCTCTGCGCTAAAATGCAGGGTCAGCTGACGGAAAAGTAGGCGAGGAGTTCAAACCTGAAGTTTCCCCACAACAAGCCAACAGTCTGCAAGCAAGTTATTAAAACAAAGCCCTACCCGAAATAAAACCTGTTTGTGGCATTAAAGGGTTTACATCCACCCTCAATACAAGAATAATAAGTGCATGAAAATAAAACAGGTTCAAGAATATTGTCAGGAAGCTGTAAAGATTTCTGAGCGTAATGGAACCCATGCGAGTCTTACTTTTTTGATTGGAAAAAAATTTGGAGTAAATTTCCGTTTGCTTAGAAAAACCAGGCGGAAACTTCAGATGCTGTATCCTATCGATAATAACAAGCCTGAAGAACATCCGTTAAACCAGGGCGGACGTGCATTGAAGATGAGCTATGCTCTGACGGTTCAGGAACACTACAGCGTACCTATTGAGCAGGTCAAACACCTAGAATCCCTTCTGGCAAATTTCGCCGAAGCCATTCGCAAAACCTTCAGTCAGGAAGAAATTCGAAATTACCTGGAATCTTCTTCCGGCATTGACACCGACCCTAGGGAAATCACAGATATGGAAGGTTTAGCAAAGTTTTCGGCTAACGACCTGTTATTGGAAGCGGAAGGAATAGTGGAAATTGAGCATATCAAAAAACTACTTCTCCAGAATGAAAGCGGTCAATAACTTATGGAACCGGAACCTATTTTCAAAAGACGCACCCGGTTGATACTGGCTTTTCTCATCCTATGCACCTGCACCGTGTTAATCCTTTTTACTGGGCCGGGATTCGGATTTGTTTGGCAGGTGGTTCTTTCCAGCATTCTTTTCTTTTTTCTGTTCTGGCTGATCACCTGACCCCAAACCAGATTACTCCTAATAAAGCCACCCCCGCAAGAACCAATCCTGAAATTGCCAGAGATTTTAATGTTGGCAGCTCGTTATCCAGTTTTTCGTTTATAGGCTGAATGGCTAACTGAACTATCTTGTTGAGTTCTTCCTTAATCTCATTCATTATTTCCATTTTTACAAAGCGGGTATTCTCCGCCACCACCTTGTCGAGACCTTCCAGAATACTTTTGGTGATCTCCGGGGTAGCTTTCACAAGCTCTTGCCGCACCGCCTCCAGTCCATCTTCGTTCATCCGCATCATCCTACGGTCAATTTCTCCTAGCTTAGTGCAGATTGCCTTTTCAACTTTGGGTGCAATATTTTCTTCGATCCTCGCCATCGAATCACGCGCATTGGCTAAAGACTCGTGGAGATACTCTTGAATTTCTTCTTCCAAACCCTCTTTTCGGGACTCCACATGTTCTGCTAGGATGTCCAGTCTTTGACGGATTTCAGATATTTTTCGGAATTCTTCACCAGCCTGCTGCCGTTCTTTTTCGAACTCAGGATTCATTGAATCAGACATAATACTCCCTAAATGGTAAATCATGTTAAGCGACCCAAATCCTGGTCAGCATTTGACAAACTAACAACTTAGCAAATTATGGACTCAAACCAGGACAGTTTCAAATAGTAAACACAATTTAGCGCAACTTGACTTCCCCTTTCCAGTCAGGTATTTTGATAACATTGATAAATAAAGGTTTATTTGGTGGAAAAGGCCCTACAAGAATTCAAAAATTACCTGCTTGTGGAAAAAAATGCTTCTCCACATACGTTGGAAAGTTATTTTAATGATATCTCACAATTCTGGAGTTTTTTGATTTATTCCGGCCATGCCGTTGAATCCGGTACCGTTCGTCTTGAAAAGATAGATCGATTGGCATTACGTTCATTTATGGTTCATCTTTACGAGAAGAATTTATCAGGGTCCACCATGCGACGCAAGCTTTCAACATTGAGGTCATTTTTTAGGTTCCTGTGTCGCGAAGATATTATCCAGAATAATGTTGCCAAGACCGTTCCCACACCCCGAATACAGAACAAACTGCCTTCTTATTTTTCCGTCGATGAGATGTTCCGCCTATTGGAATTACCCGAAGGTAAAGGGTTCCTGCCAGTCCGTGACAGGGCCATGCTCGAATTGTTTTACAGTTGTGGATTGCGCATCAGTGAACTGGTTTCGTTGACACGAGAAGATATTAACCCGGACTCCCGCATGGTCAAAGTACTGGGGAAAGGTGGGAAAGAACGCCTTCTACCCTTGGGACATCAATGTGTTAAAGCTTTGGAAACGTATCTAATTGTCAGAATGGATAAAGTACGGAAGTTTAATCCCGGACCAGACAAACTGTTTCTCAATTATCGAGGGGCAGCAATCACGGTTCGGGGAATGCGAAAGGTTGTGGAAAAATATATTAAGCAAGGAAATTTCCCAGGTGGAGGTTCTCCACATTCGATCCGGCATTCTTTTGCCACACATCTATTGGAAGGCGGGGCAGATTTACGATCCATTCAAGAACTGCTGGGCCATTCCAGCTTGTCTACCACCCAGAAGTACACTCATTTAACGCTCGATCGATTGTCAGAAACATATGACAGGGCACATCCTCGAGCCAAAGAAAAACCCGCGATAGAGTGATATTAATCGGGTTTCCCTTTTTCCCCTAATGCCAGTACAATACTCGATATGATGCAAGCAACCACAATACTAGCTGTTCGTCATAAGGGTAAAGTTGCCATAGGCGGTGATGGACAAGTAACTCTGGGCAGCACAATAATGAAACATTCAGCCAGTAAAGTCCGGCGCATGTACCACGACAAGGTGGTCGGCGGATTCGCCGGGTCCACTGCAGACGCTTTTTCTCTATTTGGCCGATTTGAAGAAAAACTGGAAAAATTCCAGGGCAACCTACCCCGCTCAGCCGTTGAATTAGCTAAAGACTGGCGCACTGATAAAATGCTAAGGCGCTTGGAGGCAATGCTAATAGTAATTGACAAAGATCACTCCCTCCTGCTTTCTGGGACAGGAGATGTGATAGAACCCGATGATGGCATTTTAGCTATCGGTTCGGGAGGAATGTTCGCATCTGCCGCCGCAAAAGCCCTGGTCAAACACAGCGATCTTTCAGCACGTAATATCGTTGAAGAAGCGATGGTAATCACTGAATCCATCTGTATTTATACCAACTCTAATGTAACGATTGAGGAATTGTAGTTCATGAATTATACAGCTTTAACCCTGCCTGAAACGTCACCTCAGGAATGCAAGGATACGTTCATGGCGTCATTGACACCCAAACAAATTGTTGCGGAACTGAACAAATTTATCGTCGGACAAACTAATGCCAAACGAGCAGTCGGTATTGCTCTGCGTAACCGCTGGCGCCGGCAACAACTTCCCGCCTCGCTTCGAGATGAAGTTGGGCCCAAAAATATCCTCATGATTGGTCCGACGGGAGTAGGAAAAACAGAAATAGCACGTCGACTGGCGAAGCTTGCCAAATCCCCTTTCATTAAAGTTGAAGCTTCCAAATACACCGAAGTGGGGTATGTCGGGCGCGATGTAGAATCCATGATTCGGGACCTAGTGGAATTGGCGAAAAACATGGTTAAAGAAGAAATGGAAGAGACGGTTCGTGTGCAAGCCCGTGAACATGCTATCGAAAAACTGCTGGACTTGCTTCTCCCTCCTCC
>LWDU01000587.1_pt1 | contig 19266 bp, 6 predicted proteins | sample 727161 | NCBI WGS metagenome assembly LWDU01 (sample SAMN04566230, study PRJNA314399) | hydrothermal vent metagenome | isolation source: deep sea hydrothermal plume seawater | place: Mexico: Gulf of California, Guaymas Basin | collected 2004-07-11
AAACTAACAATCGAAATGTCCCCACAGGACGCTGTTACATTACTAAAAGGCTTAGATGTCACAGAAGTAGTAATCAACTCTACACAAAGTATTATTGAACCTACAAAGGCTAAATCTAGAGCTAAACGTAAAGTTAAGCAACTTGAGAAAGAAGTAGCTATAACTGCTACTAACGCTGTAAAGAATTTAGATACAAAAATAACCAGCACATATTCTAATTCTGCAAAGGATCAAGATACAACAGGTGAAGCCTTCGCAGCTATGGATTCACCGTGGAAGACTTAAAAGAATTTTTCCAAGTAGTTGGAATTTCTATACTAGTGATTGGAGTACTAATTGCTAGTATATTTATTGCCCCTATCCTCATAGGACTAGGGGTAATACTTGCTGTTTACATTGTACTCAGACTACTTAACGAAGATCCAGATGATTAGTTAAGTATATCTTGTACTAATTCTACACCAGGTAGTTTAATTACATGTTCAAGTGCCTCTACTGGATTAGATAAAGGAGGAGCAAAGTTACCTGTCATAATTGATGAATCAAAGATATCAGGTACGTTAACATCAGCTACATTCTGTAACCCTAATAAGAATATAGAGCTCTTCGTTCTACGTATTAATGTTCTAGTAATAGCTCTTTGCATCTTAAACCAGTAAGAGTAGAAGAAAGTAAAACCAGTCTTATTGATAAAAGTAGCTAGTCTTGACGTACCAGGTACATCATATAGTACAAATGATTCATAGACAACACGCTTACGCTCGTCAGGATGCATATTAGTTGTCTTAAGGTGAGTATCTAAAGCATATCTAGCTAAGAAGTCAGACATCTGAAATACCTCTTGCATTGCTTCGTAAGGTGCTGTAGATTTAGTCATATACGCCCATTTAGCCACAGTTAGAATAGGAGCAGCTCCATACTTACCCATCTTATCTTCTAAATCAGTTGCCCACTTAATTTTAGAAGACTCTCTTAGGTGGATTTCCTCTACCATAGAAGTGAATAACTTCTTCTTCATCAACTCATATATAGGACTATCTTCCAATGATTCACCTAATGCAGTTAATCTAAGTAACAGTTTCCTGTCTTTCTTTGCACTTCCATGATACTCAAAATATAAATTCATCATTTCTGATGTTGTATTCTTCCAATCCCTTAAATAACCTACAGCCTGTAACTGTAGTCTTACAGCTTTTACTGGGTTAAGCCCATTTAACATTAAAATAATAGTATTACTTATAATATTATCTTCAAGTACTTCAGGCATTTTCATAATAATATTAGTTACTGCTACCCCAATTACTCCTAGTACACCTTCGTTTACTCTAAGTAACCCTTTCTTTAAATTAGCCGGATACTTATCAAAATGAGGCAAATCACGAACAGACATGTCTTTTGCACCAAATATGATGTGTAATTCTTCTTTTTTGATTGGGAATACCATACCCTTATCTGTCTTGATAGCGTTTTCTTCTATTCGTGCTTTAAACGAAGATGACAGAGGCAAGTAATACTGCTCATAGTATTTCTTATCTAAGATATTAATGAACGCTCTGTCATACTTACCTTTGTATTCAGTATTCATCACTTTCACTAAATAGGCCATGCTCGCCTCTTCAATACCACCTGTCATCTTTTTATCCATGTGGTGAATCATCAATTTAGACATTACGTTTTCATAAGTCATATCTGGGTCTAATAGTTGCTCCTGCATAGCAGTAGTCATCATCACACGAAAATCGTAAATTACTCCCTTTTCATTAATGAGAGGTATTAACTGAGTACTACTACTCATTTTTCCACTAGTGACTTGCGCAAGTAATAGTTCTTTTTGTTTAGCTATGTAGGTTTCAATAACAGGCCTAATTAGTTTAGGGTCTCCCACCATATTCCCTGTTGAAGGGTCTATTTTTTGGTAAGCTGGATCATTAGATAATATCTCGAATAGCGTAGTACCTTTAGCTTGGTTACCACTATAAGGGATAGCACCCGTTGTTCTTCCTGCTTCAGGATTATAGGTATTCACATAAAGACCGAATTTGGTTTTATTCACTCCTGGGATATAAGGCAATTCGTGTGCAAAGACAAAGCCTTCTTTCTTCATTTGTTTCATTGACTTTAGTGGAGCACTAACAATTTCAACATTAGCATTATACGAATTTCTTGTAAATCCTTTAATCATAGCATAAGGACTATCACCGAAATTATGATGTAAATCATCTCTTATTAAAAGCTTACGCTGTTCCAGCATAACACTAATCAGATTATCAGAAGAGTCTACTGCCATTTCTGCATTAATTACAGTTAGAGCACTCTCTCTCACTCCTTCAGGTACTAGTTGTAATGCTAACAAACTAACTAAGATATCTAATTCTTGAATAATCGAAGCATCTGTTTTTACCTCCATACCATACAGGTGTTGATGTAGTTGATACATTCTATGTGCGTTTAGAGCCTGCAAAGCACTAGCAGAGTCTGTACGCATCATAAATTTAGATAATCCCTCTGCCTGTTGCTTGTAGAACATGTTAGTAGAGATACCCGCTCTACTTTCATACTCACGTATTTTATTATGCAACAATTGAGGATGCTGGATTAAATTAACAATATCCTCAAGTGTAAATCTTCCTGAGTGTATTAGAGCCTGTAAGTCTGTCTTTAACAACACTTTCGTTAATGAAATCTGTGACTTTTTACTGACCTTTATTTTAGATTTAGTGTGTGCTCGAAGTTTCTTAACCAAAGATTTAGCTTTATGGATACGGTTAGAGTCAATCAAACCTTTAGCTTGTAATACTAAGTCCATTACTTCTAAACTACCAGTACCTACTACTAAGTCCTTAACTAATCTAGCTAATACTTCTATTTGCTCGATATCAGCTAATGCTTCATATGCTTTTAGGAATGCTTTATTTGTAGCTACCTTTTTAATAGCTTCAGGTAAATCATCTATGTTCTTAAGTACTTTACCTACTTCAGTATCTTTAAGAGCAAATGCTCTTGTTTTCTTAGCAACTCCTATTATGGCGTCTGCTACTGCATCTGACCCCTGTTCAACAAGGGCTTCTATATGAAACCTCTTAGCTAAAGACATTAGTGAGCGCTCATGTTTATTATTAATAGTAGCTATCTTCAACCCAAGATTGTAAAAATCCTGATACTGTGACGTACTTAGTTTTTTATGACGTACCTTAGTATTAAATGAATTAATTGCATATTTTATTAGATTTATCACCTTATCCATAAACTTAGCACCTTCCCACAAACGATCAGGACGGTTAGGTTCAATTTTATTCAACTGAGCAACTAACCCTTTGTTAGTTAATGCATAAATTAAAAATTCAGTAGAATTTTTGTACACATATTCATACTGTTGAGTGGCAATTTCTCTCTCTGCTACTTCATCTGTCTTAATTTTATCTATTAAAAAGTCTTCTACAGTAATATGCTTAATAGCTTCTAAGTGAAGTTTAGTAAGTTCAACTCGCAATTGAGGGTTTGCAGCTAATATGTGGTCGATGACGGCATGTAGTACCTCATGTACATATACTTCCTGTGGACTTTGCTCAGCATAAGTAATAGGAGCACTTTCATTTAGTTGGACTACAACTTTTCTCAGCTCTTCGCTGAACCCGCCTCTGGTTTTTCCCTTTATAAAGGCTGTCTGTACTACAACATCATCTGCATTATTCAAATGCTCAAGTACAAGAGTACGTAGTATATTTTGCAAGTGCTTTGCATGTGCTGCATCGTAGTGTATATCTTGTTTACCTAAATCATTAAAGATAGACATAGCAGAAAGCGTTAATGGAGCATTATTATGCCATGTGGTAGCTTTTTCTAGTAATTCTAAAAAGCTACTTCCTTTAGTTATTTTTCCAAACAAATTAGGAGGAGTAATACCGTCCTTGTTAGGTTTAAATAAGTTAAAGTCCATGACATCTTTTTGCATCAAAGACAGATTTAGGATTAGAAACCCTAACCATTTTACCTAAGTAACTACTAAAAATAGTTTTAGGTGGTAGGAAAGATATATCAGTTAAAAAGTCCACTAATACAGCCTCTACTCCCGTAGTAGTTTCACTTACAAGAGTAGACCTAACAGACCATTCAGGAGCATGCCTATCTTTAATAGCCTCTGCTCTATAAGAACCTATTATATTTGTAGGATTCTTTATATCAACAACATCCCAAGCAATAACTCTTCCAAATTTACTACCTTGAAAACGCTCAAGATTAATTAGTTTAGTTCCAGTAGGAGGAACAACATACGTCATAACTATTTCAGTTGCTTTATCAATATCTGTTGCATTATCATATTCATACAATAACTTTGATTGAGGGAAATAAGTCTTAATATTACCTTTCAAACCTCTTGAAGGTTTGAAAGATGAAAATGGAATAGAAAAGTCAATATCATGCAAACTTCCCTTACCAGCACGATAGATATTGCCTTCCCCAACTAATGCAAGACTGCCCACTATCATAGCTTCAGGCAGCATCTTATTCAATACAGTCTGAATAACTTCTGCACCCCAAGGGTTATTTTCAAGAATGGTATCAAATTTTTGTAATGTGTAACCTTTCTTAGGAGTAGCTGAAAGAGCTTCTCCAGAAATACCATTAATTAGTTTCCATGCTAATTCGTTATAGATATGCTGAGCATATTCTTTCTCTGCTGATATGAATAATGGCTTAAATATCTTTTTAATAAACTCCCACACTCTTCTAACAATACTTTGTACTTTCTTATTCCTTGGATGTAAGTCTTTAAGTACCTTATCTGTAAATATTCTACCCATCTCGTTAGCTAAAATTTCTTTAGCTTCTTTTCTATCTACCTTATGGATTAGTCCAATTGCAGCAATCTGCTCACCTATAATAGTAGTATGCTCTAATAGATTTAGATATATATGTGCATATTCATGGGGAACTGTATCAAGAGCACCTTTACTTTTAGAATACTGAATTGCAGTACCTATAGCATTTCCTAAAACTTCTTCACCATACTTATCTACTAATGAATCTTTCTCTTCTAGCTTGATATGTGGGTATAACTTAGTAAGGCGCTTAGTCAATATACGGAATAACTCACGATTATCTTTCAGTAATTTGTAATTACTAGAATGCTGGTAATCTTTACTCTTAGAATCTAATGATTTCTTAATTGCTTCTACTTGTGCAGAAATATCTATACTTTCTGTAGATTCAGGAGCTGCAATGTACATATGTTCACTCGTAGCATTTTCTACTTTCTTAGATAAGTCTTGTCTATTTTTAGTTACTTTTTTAGATGTGGCATTAATCTTATTAAGTATTTCATCAAAGCTTATCTTTTTCTCTGGTGGGTTTATATCTCGGTTTATGTACGCATGGTTAAGGTATGCCTCTCTAACTGCAGCCTTATCTGTATCTTCAAGAGTATCCCAGGTTGTATTAATCATCTCTTCTAGCTGACTAAATACATCAAAGGAGGGATTAGAGGCTAAATCTTTAAACGAGTTGTTATACACAGCTTTCGTAGTAGGAAGAGATCCTATTACTTCGAGTACTGCGTCATGTAATGGTAATGAAGGAATCTGTGAATTTTCAACATTAGGGATACTAATTGCATCCTGTTCTTCAATAGCATCAGTACCTTGTACTACACGCACTACTGCGGATGCACCTGGAGGTGCATATGCGTAAGTTAACATACGAGCACTGACATTACCACTTTTAAATTTTATTTCAAATTTAGTAGAGTGTTGTACTTGTGTGGATTTAACTAAATCAATAAAGGAATCTTTCCCATTTTGGTACTTAAGAGCAATTTTAGGATAAATTTTAGGATATAAACTAATTAGTTCTTTAGCTATTTCTTCTCGTTGAGAAGAAAATAGTTTACCGTCTATACGTCCAGTAACTTCACCAATTTTCTTGGTATACATTACTTTGAACATAAAGTAATGCAACTCAGCAGCTTTTACAAAGTCTGCTTTTATACCAGAATTTACAATTGTTTCACTTGCTGAAACTCCTATAGCTGGAGCTAGTGCTCCTGCAAGCTTATTAATTAAATAGGTCTTATAAGTAAGAGGAGCTCCTCTGTATAGAGGCGTATCGTAGGATAACTTATGCAATTTCCCTGAATTAAGTAGTGACCTAATAGTAGAACTACTAAGGCCTTCAGGTAAGAATCCTTTACCTTTAACGCTTTGTGTTAATGTTTTCATAGAAGAAAACATTGTAGATAGTTCCTTAATAATACTAGCTTTTACTTCAGGAGAACCATTAGTATATCTTTCTTGAGTATCTGCAATATACTCAAATAGGGAGTCCACTAGAGATACTGCTAACTCAGTAGCTACTTTAGTAGTACCACCCTCGTAGTTCAATACCAAGAACGGAGGTTTACCTGAATTACGTCTATTAACAATTAGAGGGGAGAACACAGTATTGAAAGCATTAAAACGTTTTTCGGCTAATTTGGAGTCAGTGAATATACTATTACTATCTAAGTAAGTATCTAAGTTTTCAAATTTATCAAATAGTGCATTTGCAAAATTTAAATATCCATCTGGAGTTAAACCATCAACATTCTTAACAAGTTCTGAATAAGGGAGTTGACCTTCAAAAGTAAGACCTACACGATTAACTTCAGCTTGCATAACATCGATGGCGCTAGGGAATAATAGTAATCCAATTCCAAATCCGCTAGTAGTAGCATCAGCTTCTGCAATAATATCTGTGACGAACGTAGTACCTTCAGCTAATGCTGACTGATATTGAGCTAAAGAATTAACTGCCATAATTAGAGCAGTATTAGTTTTAGGATATTTAGCATGTAGTTCTAACATAGCATCTAAATAGTTTTCTTGAAGAACTTCATTAGGATTACTACTTAATGCAATAACCGCTTCAATAGCTTTTGACAGTGCAGAATCTGTATTCTCTAAATCAGATAACACTTCATTAAATAATTCGAGTGTACCTTGTACATCTGTCTTATCTACGTTTAAATCAAAATGTTGAGCTACAGCAACCTTAAATGAAATAACCGCTGTAGAATCCTTTTTAGCAGGGTCTATAACAATACTTTTAGCTTTAGCAGGTTTAAGTAAGAAACGTGCTACATTCTTAGACGCCATAGGGTCTAAGTCACCTTCCACCATCATACGACCTTGTACCATAAACTTCCATTTAAGATAGAAGCTATTAATTAGGTTGTTATCATAGTACTTTTTAATCGCCTTAATTTGATCCAGTAACTGGTTATCTTTAGAAGTGATACCATCTTCTAAATCAACATGCACTTTTGCTTTATCATTAGCAGTTAAAAAGGTTACTCCAGCGAGTACACGTCTAAGCTTCGAAGCTTTATTAGCTAATTGAGTATTACTTGTATCTGCTCCTATCATATACAAGAAGAAACTACTGTTGATTGTCCACTCTGTATTCTTAAGCTTATTTATTATTTTCTGTGCCTGAAGGCTTACTAGTCCTAAGGAACCTCTAATCTTTCTACTTATGTCAGGAATAGGTGATGATGATGGAGCATTAAAAGATTGTCTAACTCCAAAAAAACTATCAAGTTGTTTAGAGTGATTAGTAATTTGTGTTAAATCAATATTGTTAACATCCACAATATCTTTAGTAATGAAGTAATGTGAGAATTTTTTAGTTACTACATCTCCATTTTGGTTAACGGTATATACTACATCGCCTGTCTCAATAAGCCCCATTTTCACACCTATTTCTAGTGCAAAGGTACCTAACTGGTGTGCCAAAATAGAGTTTAATACTGGTGAACTCTCTGCCAAGTTACTAGTAATATTTAATGATTCAAATATTAGTGAACCTAATGAACGTGCTGCTTCACCTCTGAGTATTCCACCATGTCCTAAGTTACGGAAAGACTTTAAAGTACTAGGAATAATGTCAGAAGTACGGTCGACACCTACTATCATCTGTATTTGTGTCTCTGTGAAGCTGTTTAGTGTACGTGCTCCCTCAGTAGCAAACCATCGCAGTAAAGCAGTGGATGCACTGAATATCACCGGTCTAGGTAAGTGGTAGGTAGTGTCTTTTCCTTCTACTTTATTAGCTCCAAATATCAAAGGTAACACATAATTTTCATATACCGTATTAGTACTAACTAATTCATTATCTGTCTGTGTTGCAAAGGATTTAAACACAGCAGCAATCTGTGTAGCTAATTCAACATTAACCCCTGCACTCGTTAAATGCTCAATTAACTGTTCAGGATTACTATATACAGAAGGTTCTAGAAAAGTAGATGATTCTATTTCTCTGTTCTTAACTAAGAACACTTTACTACCTGCTTTTACTTGTACATCTAACTTATTTACCTTTAGAAATAAGTCCTCTATGTAAGGGGCAAACACCTTTGCACCAGGCATATGTATTTTTAGGTCAGCTCTGTTGTTTATGCCTAACTCTGCCATATAACCCATTAGGTTATTAACAGTAGATTTAAATACTTTAGTTGTTTCTGCTTTAGGTTGAGCGTTTAACGCATTATTAATAGTTTCTACAATTAGGTCTTTAGTACATTTAGCAGACATCTGGTAATACTCCTAGTTTATTTGCAATCTCAATCCACTGAGACTTACTATAATGTCCAGCAGCATATACTTTAGCTGTTCCACCTTGTTCATACGCTGCTCCGGATTCAAGTAATTGTACAGTACTTATATCAGGGATACTGGATTCTTGTTTAGCATAACGTCCAGGAACTAATAACTTTAACTGGTCTTTCTTTTCTTGTATCTGTTTATTAAGTAGGTTCTCTGCTTTAATAGTATTTGGCTTAATATCTTCAAGAATTTGATTACCCTCGTTTGTTTCAGTAGTAGCCTTAACTTTTACTACAGGTACCTTATTACGTTCTTTCTCATTAGCTACACTATCAGTGTACGCCTGTTGTATAGGCGGTAATACATCAGCTAAACGGTAGCCATCTACATCTTTAATTCTAGTACTTAGTCCATGTATCCTACGTACATACGTTAATATACGGTCCATACTTTCAGGAATAGAATCATAGTCAGGATTAGAAGATATGTAGTCAAAAGCCGCCTTTAGGATTTTTGAGTCCATGCCTTTAGGTACAATAGGTTTACCCATTTCTACCTGTAGGCGCTTTTTCCACTTGCGCAATTTATCAGTATTCTTAGCTACATCAATACCATTATTTATATTATCTTCTGCATGTTCTATAGACACATCTAGCCCGTTTAACCTAACTTCCGACCTATATCCACCTTCAGGAATCAGGTTATTAACTATTGCTGCATCTTTAGTTTGTTTTTCCTTATTATTCTTCTGTAATTCAGCTAGTCGCTTTAAAGCTGTAATATCAACTTTATCAGTGGTATCGGCATCTTCGTCATACTCATGGTTTGCATAATCTGAACTAATAGCTCTAATTTTAGTTTCTACTTCTAGGACACCTAAGGCTATTGCACCATCTAGTAACTCATATAAGATTGTCTCATGAGCATCTCCCATGATACTAGCGTATTTAATATCTAAATCAAAACGACCAGCTAGCCTCTTAAACCTTTCTTGAATCTTACCATGTTTCTTACGCAACTCAATAGCAGCTTCAGCTGTAGGTATTTCTAACGTTCCTGGGAACAGCCCTGTATCTCCTACTTTAGCATCTAAACTTTCTGCTTTTTTAACTAAAGCATCACCACGTTTAATTAACTTAGTTATCTGCTCAGATACTTTTTCATAGTTAACAGGAGTAGAGGTATTTTTCTCTGATTTAGTAGTTTTAGGTGAGCCTTTCGCAGACTTCGTCTGCTTAGTCCCACTGCCTGTGTTGCCTAACTTATCATTAAGGTTACTACTTCCAGTATCTGTAGTAGGTTTAACTGACGGCTTAGTTTCTTTTCCTGGGGCATTCGTATTAATTCTAGCAACTTTAGCTAGTAGCTTTTCATTAAGAGACAACTTACTTTTAGCTGAAGTTACTGTTGAAGCCTCCTCTCTATCTACAGTAGCCTCAGCTACTTGCTTAGCGAGTATTAATACCTTCTGACCGTAAGCAGCCTCTTTCTCTACATAACTAAGAAGAGTAGCAGTAGAGTTATCAATAGTGTAGTCAGTACCTCTATACTCAACAACAGTAACTTTGTGTGTTTTTAAGAAAGTATCATAAGCTTTACGAAGAATATCTGCTTTACCCTGCATATGCTTAGCAAACTGTTCTAATCCTGAGTTAGCAGCCCAAGGGTTATCGCCTTTCTTTACTCGTTCTAGATGTTTATTAAAGGATACAAAGTCTTTAGACCCTCCAGTTGTAATATCTTTATTTACATTCTCAACAGTTTTAACTGCTTGGGAAATCTCACGCTTACTCTCTATGACTTCTTGCTTAGCTTTTACTATTTCTGTTTCTTGTGAAGAAAGTGAACCCTCTAACAATATTTCGTTAAGTGATTTTTCTGAACTTTCATCAATATGATCTAAGCTATATACGTATGAGTCTTTAGTAGAGTTCTTATCAACTATTTGCTGGGCTTCTGTTAAATCTTCACGTTGACCTAAAAATTCAGTGTACTTATTTACATTTCTATGTGTAGCTTGCTGTATATCCTCTAAGTCTGCTTCACCTTTTACAAAGCGTTGCATAATAGTGCTAGTAGCATCTGAATACTGATCGATAAGGTCTCTTATCTCTTCTGTGGTTAACTCATCAACCTTTTCAAATTTAGCATCGATGTCTTTAACTAATTGTAATACGTCACTTATATCAACATCTACACCTGAGTAGTCACCGATAACAACTTGTAGAATATCAATCTGTTCTTTAATACTCTTAATCTTAGCTATAACTTCTTCTGTTTGTTCAGACTTCTCTGCTCTCTTTATTTCTTTTGCCTGCTCTTTCTTACTGCGGACAGCTAACTTATCTTCTAGGTCAACACGCAGGTTATCAGCAGCTTTCTGTAACTCTGCTCTATGTTTAGGTGAAGGTGAATCAGGGTTAGGTACTGTCTTTTTCTTCTCTTGTTTACTTTTTATTTTCTTACGTAAAGCTTTTAAATGCTTAAATAAAGTAGACCGCTCTTCTCTAAGAGCTTTACGCTCTTCTGGGTACATATCTGATATTTCATCAATACGAGCCCTGGTTGAATCATAATCTAATTGAAGTCTGCCTATATCAGTATCGGTGTTATCGACCTCGACAGTCTCTGGGATGTCTAGTTTCTTCTCAATCTTATCTAAGCGTTTCATCTTAGTGTTTAGCGCTTCAGAGACAACAGCTACTGGTGCAGTTAATGAACCGCCACCTATTAAACCAGCCATACCTGCTTCTTTTAAATCGAAGGCACTGCCTATATCAATTCCGTCAGTACGAACATCAGTAGCTCCCATTTGCTCAAAGGCCTGAGTACCCATCTCACTGACTGATTCTACGATACCACTAATTCCAATTCTAGAAGGGATAGATATAGCTTTAGCTAATAAAGTAGATTTAGCAGCAGCTTTATTGTAAATAGCATCGAATGCGCGATTTAATAATTTAGACTTACCTACTATTAATTCTGCACCCATTTTCTCTAATCTAGAGGCTATTAACGCAGTTCCCCACATCCAAGCTACTTGTTCTTTACTAGGAGATGTTTTATACTTCTCAGCATATGCCATCGCCATATCATCTTGTTTTAAGAAGGTTAGTGTAGGTATACCTACATACGGAGTCATAGCAACAGCCATATGTGGTGTGGAAGAAATAATAGTCTCTAAAAACTCTTTCTTTCTATTAGCTATGTCATACAGAATAGAGTTTAACATTCCTCCATCTTCGTATGGATTATCCGCAATCTCTCTAGATGTCTGTGCATTAACTTTCTGTCGTCTTGTATCTAATTTAGAAGCTTCTTCTTCATACTTCATAATAGAAATCAGGTCACGTAGATTCCTATCTAATACTTTAACATTCCAGTCATTAACCCTCTTGAATGAAGCAGATTCTTTGTACCCTTTAGGAGCTAGAGTAGGATCTAGGGAATATTGTTTATAGTCATCAATCTCTTTTTGACTAATAACATCTTTTTCTGCATTTGCAATAACTTCTTGTAGTTCTGGAGTATTTGAAATAAGATCAGATATCTGTGGGTTATTTTGAGTAATACGATATGCTTCGAATTGATCTTTAGTATATTTAGGTACTCCATCTAGTGTATGAGGTATAGGGTCTATAGCACGACTTAGATTACTCTTAAGTCCTACATAACCTTTTTTAACTTCTTGACTAAGTCTATCAGTAGACCAATTATCTGCAATTAAAGGATTAGGCTGCTTTTCAATATTACGCTGCCACTTTAGTAACTCATTTTCGTTTAAATTCTTTTCATTTATTTGCCCATCACTAGAATATACTCCATATGTGCCATCACCTGTTTCATATACATTACTATGTAGAAAAGGTGCTTTAAAAGTCTCATAGTAGGCACCATGCTCTGACTCATACGCAGCTCTAATTTTATTTTGTTCAGGAGAATCCTCAAACCATTTAGTATTGAATTCAGGAGTATTCATAGCATGGTACAAATTTGTACCAGTCTCAGGATTGTATAAACTAATCCTGTCTCTAGTAGTACCCTCTAACTTAGTATCCTCTGGGTTGTATCTTGCGTCTGCTTCAGGGAAATACCACTGAGGTTCCATACCATCAGTAGAACGCTCCATTACCCCCATTTCAGAGTTATAAGTTCCCTGGCCCTCTGTAGCTAATTTATTAAACTTAGCGTCTGCTTTCCTACCCATAGCATAGATATGCTCATCAGTAACAGCCTCAACATCTACACCCCATAATTGAGCATAGTGGACTTTTTGTGAGTACCTTACACTTGACTCCTTAGCATAAGCACCATGCTCAGGAGAGTCCTGTATAGTAGGAGCACGCCCACCGAAAGAGATTCCATCAGAAGTTGTAAAGTAACCTGAATCACTATCAGTACCTTTACCTTCAAGGTCATCAAAGGTAATACGAGTATCATCATATTGATTTAGATAATCAATCTTACCTTGTTTAACTCTAAGTACATTTTCTAAACCACCGCGTTTACGTATAGCAGCATCTAGTAAGGACTCTTTCTTAGATAACCCAGTTGTACCTACACCTGACCAACCACCTCTTCCGAAAAAGCCCATTAGTTGCTCCTATTATCTTGCAATAAGTTTATTACGAATACTAGTAATACTAGACTTATATGGATTTAGTTTACCTTTACGATTATCTAATGCATAACGAGTTAACAGTCTCATGAATAATACTTGTTCATCTTCTTCGTCAGTACGAAATAAATTATTTTTAGCTAATACTCCTGGAGGGGTTTCTCCATACATTAATTCTTTTGCTAGAGCATTACCTGCGTCTGTTAAAGCACCTTCTGAATCATACAAATTTTTATTGGATAATCTATCGTATAAATCTTGATTTCCTCCCTCTGAAGTATCTCGCATACTATAGTCTTGGAAGTCCGTAGCGCCTGCTTGTTTACTACCAAATTCTAAATCAGAAGTACTATCTGTACCATCCAAGTCAACATTAGGATTAAATTTACGTAATATTTTATAGAAAATATCACTATTATGAAGTATATCAGGATTGAATCCCTGAACTAGATTAAACACGTCGCCAGTTTGTTCCATTGCTCCAGCAGGCACATCATCACCCCCTTTCAATTTAAAGTCTGACTTCAAATACTTATTAAAGTTTTCACTATTATATGTGCTCTTACTCTTAGTGATTTTCTTTTCAGCTGTAGCTAAATTCTTTACAGCATCATCCAGTTGAGCATTGTAGTTAGTTTCGCGTTTTGACACATTAAGTTTTAGATTAACTAATTCTAAAATTTTCTTAGTGCCTTCGTAACCTAGACCTATATCAGTAGCATATCCAGTTATAGAGTCTTGTAGTGTTTGAGAAACAAGAATTCTATCTGCAAATTCTTCCGTGGTATCAGTATCTTTAAACTCCTTTTCAATATTTGAAACAATTTGAGTTACAAACTTCCCACCTAAGGTTTGATATGCTTGAGTAGTACTCTCATATCCACCATGTTTAACTAAATTATGCAGCATGGATCCCATTTGTATAGAAGTGAAAGGAGTATCTGGATCAGTAAAAGTAGCTATTAGGTTTTTAGAATACACAGATTGGTCATGTTTTCTAGCTGTAAGTAAATCAGTAACAGTACTCTTATCTACTCCGGTATTTCTAAAGTACTCGTCTTCCATTATTTTTTTAGTACTTGCAGGTAATCCTGCAATTTCTTCAGAAAACTTCTTGAATTTAGAATAAGCTGTCCTATGTTCCATACTACTTTTAGCTATAGGATTACTAGGGTTTGGATGTGTAAAGGTAGTCTTATTAGAAGTATCCATAGCTGAATTAAATATAATATTATTATTAGATTCAAAGAGCTTAGTACCTTCAGCCTCTCCTAAAGTAGATATGTAGTCTTTTCTAGAATACTGCCTAAATCTAGCAGGATCACTACTAAGTACATCACGTTTAACAGTATTCATATTATCGGCACGCATAGCATCTTCTACCGAAGGATAATTAGTTTTACCATAAGTCTGAAATACTTGGTCTAAAAGTGGTTTTGTATACTGAGGTCCTACTGTACCAACTAGAGATTGTTTAATATCCTGCTTATACCTAAACCACTCTTCCTCTGGTGCATTTGCATCAGGAGTCTTAAAGTTTTTAATTATGTAAGCTATATTTTGTGCATCTACATCAGCTACCATTGTTTCTTGTATATCTGGGTACATACTAGTATGCGCATAGCCACTGAGAGCATTGTCTAATGGAGTTGCGGAAGGTACATTATTTACAGACATGTCTGGATACCCAGGGTGTCCTGCAAATTGTGCATTAATAGCAGTAAACTCATCAACTGGAACATTATCTCCACTTCCAGGTACTGTAGAGTTCATAGTGTCTACACTAGAAGTAGGCAAAGAGGTATTACCTGTATTGCCAGTATAGCTATTACTATTAAATCCACCCCATGTAGGTTTAGGACCTTGTCTTCCATCCATGTACCATGCTTTAGTTTGTGCCTGGAATGCGTCTACTTGTGATGCCTGACTTTGTGCCTGAGCTCCTAGCAAATCAGCAGTTGCTGTGTCTTGCATCATTTGTTGGTATTCAGGAGTTAGCTTATACTGTGTATCAGCATAACTAGACATTGCATTCATACCACTAGCCATAGCACTCATTCCTGTTGCTTTCATCTGTTGTTGAGCTATAGCACTATCTAATGCATTCTGTCTATCTTCAGTCTGAGAATCTATAACAGCTTGAAGAGGATCACCTAAACTACCTAAAGAATCTGAAATGTTCTTTGCAGCCTGTGTAGTATCTTGGAATCTTACTTGTGCAACGTCTTGCCAATTAAGTGCCATAATGTGTCTCCTATAATCTATCTATTAGTAAGATAAGTTAGCTTTTGTAGGTAATGCTAATCCTGCCATACTATTGTATTTACCAGCATCGCCACCTTGAGTTGTAATCCAGTCACCTACTGCTTGAGCTTTACCTTGTGCTTGTAAGAAGTCAGGAATAAAAGCGTCATATTTCATACCGTAGTTTGCTATACCTAGTGATGCATTAAATGCATTATTTTTTCTAGTATCAGCTAATGAATCTTTTTGTAGTTTTAATCCATAAAGACCACCTACAGCATTTGCAAGTCCTATTCCAGTCTCCCATTGACTAGCTGTACCAAAACCACCTAAACCTGAATCAGGTTCAGTTTTCCAACTAGTACCTGCATTCTCATTATTACCGAAACCCATAGATTTTGCCCAATCTCCGAATCCACCCAAATCCATAGTGTTGTTCGGCTGTTGCCACTGATTTTCGTATCCTTTAACTGCTGACCCTAATCCTGGTGTTTGTTTATTAACAAATTGCTTCTTTTCTTCATCCCACTCTAATGCCATATTATTCTCCTATGCGTATGTCTCTTGTAAGTCAAAACTATACCCTTGATTCATTATATAATCAAATTCATAGATATGTGTGCTCATTTCTATTGTTCCTAGGGCCATTATATAAAATGAATCTGGGTACTCAGGAACCATGTATGCCCTTGTATCACTGTTCAATCCAGGGATCATATGGTCACCTAGATTTAAAAACTCTTCTATTAATACATATTGATCATCTAAAGCACCATAAGCTGTATCGAGTTTAGTTGTGAAATTCTGTCTTATTAGTTCTTCTGCTTCAAACTTATCGTTAATCTTAATAGTTTCTAAACCACTATAAAGATCTACTACAATAGTAGTAATACGTAATGAGTCTTCTATTGATAGAGCTTTACTAAAGTCAATACCTTTACCCATTCCAAATTTAAACTGAAGGAACGCACCTAATACCATAGCTAATTCAGGTGAGATATCTTTAGCTACTGCTTGAATAGCATAACTAATAAGTTGATTAGTCATAAAGCTAGTTGCAAAGTTCATCATAGTACTAGACCATGCAACAGATCCCGCACCTACTACACCACCACTACCTGCTAAAAACTTTGTCACAACGCCAAATGAATTCGTAGTTGTATAAGCTAGATCACCTACTCCTAAAGCACCTGCTGCATCTGCAGCTAGAGTCTGTCCTGCAGCATTCGTAGTTAGGGTTACACCATCAACTATTGCTTTTTCTGTGACAACTCCCCATGAAGAAGGGTTTACATGTCCGGTATATATCATTATAACTACAATAATTATAATCATTATAAGTAGTTTAAAGAAGCCTCCTCCATTAGACTCAATTACTTCATATCGTGCTATGTAGGTAGATACATGAGCACTAGCTAACCACATAGAAGATAAATTATTTACAGTTACAGTAGGTATAGCTCCATAGAAGAAAGGAAGCATTAAATCATCTGGATTTGCTAAATTAAATTTAACTAATTTAAATTTACCAGAGTCTGCATCTATTACGTTTAAAGCTCCGATAGGTGCTTTTACTTTATACTCATTTAATCCATTAGCTACAATTTCATAGTAAATAATTTCTTGAGAATGTGTTGTCTCTTCATTTACTGACAATACAATACGCAGGCCACTATTACTTTCATATACTAGATCAGGTTTTAGTACTGTTTGTCCAGAATCTACACCAGTTGAATCATAGATAGTACCTGTATACGCTATACGTGTAGTTACTTGTAATTTACCTGTACCTTCTGTAGTAGGTGTGCCAGGGGCTGGCACACCACTACCACTTAAAAAGGAGGTTACTTCACTTAAATTATCTGCTTTATACTGTACTTTGTACATCAACTGAGAAGATGATGCAAAATAAGACTTAATTAATATATTACTAGAATCAAAGTGATTAGTTTTAGAATAGTAAATGTTAGATAAATCAGTATCTCCGTTTACTGTTGATAATGTGTAGTGAGTAAATTTAGTAAAAGCATATTTGAAAATGTATTTATAGTCATCATGTGTAATGATAATATTATTATATGGTTTTTCACCTGTTGCAGCTGTGTACTGAGCTTCTGTTACAGCACTAGAAGTGTGAAGCTTTTCAAATAATCGGAATAGGTATTGTAGTCCTCCCTGTGATGTATCAACCATCCGTACACCGAAGTTTACATAGATATGGTCAAGGTCACTCATAGGACCCCCATAATCATCAGTTATACCCGCTAGTATTCCCTCACCATCTAATTTAACCTTAGCTAATAAGTCAGTTATCTGAGTCTCACGAGCAGTACCGGTGTAATTAGTATTATTTAATCTAATAGGTACCGCAGGTAATGTCTTCAGTGTACTAGAACTAAGATTTAGATTAGTTTCAGATGAATCAAGGTCAGGATATGTACCTTCACCTATTTTATATTTAAAAAGTAATCTACTAGTAGGGGCACTATCTAAATGATAGTTAGTTACAATATGAGCTCCTACAGGTTTAGTAGGAACATTGTAAGCTAGTGTGCCAGTTGCAGTATAAGTAAGTGTAATAGTAACTGCATCTGACATACCAACTTCATCACTAGCTGTTAGTAAAGGTGCCGAATAGCTAGTACTAGATGAAGTAGTAGGTGGTGATGTATTAGTATTCGTATTACTAGTAGTAATATAACTAGTAGGAATAGTATAGTCATCCGTTGTTACATTATAAGTAGGCTGGGTATACCCGATATTGTATATCCCGATAGTATGAGTATCTAAGTTATAACTCTTATTTGTGTATAACCACCACTCTATCCAAGTAGGAATTGTTAATCTACCTAGTAAGGCATTATCGATACTTGTAGGAGTTCCATGAATAACATTGAGGACATCAATCACTTCCCCTTCATCTACATAGTTTAGAAAAGATTCTACATCAGGAAACCCAGTGTAATAGTTACCATCGTCAATATACTTAATGAACTCTCTTAACGATTTCGGTATAGAGTCTCCGAAAATAGCGTTATAGTAAATAGCGTTATTTATATCTATATTATTATAAAGAGCAGAAGCTATCATCGTCTGTGATAGACCACTATCTATTATGGAACTACTGAATAGAGCCTGGTTGTATACTTCAAAGTATTCTACTACTTGGTCATCTGCGTTAAAACCTAGTAATGAAGCAACAGCTTCTATTACAGCCTCAACAATATCTACTACAAGTTCTATAATTGCTGTTACAACCTCTACAACAAGGTCAACAATAGTCTCAATTATATCAGCAATAAAGCTCATAGTAGTTTTGCGGTTAGATAATCAATTATGGAGTGGGTTTACCGTCTGAGATTACCGTGTTAATATTAAGAGTACCAGTAGAACCAAAGGAAGTAACTGCAGTAGATGGTACACCTGCTGTATTCACATTCATACCCCAAGCACGTAAGAGTGTATCTAAGTACTTCTGGTCAGCATTCCACTTAAAGCCTTTAGCTTGTTCTTCATATAACTCAGCTTGTTTACCTAAAATAGAATTAGCATTAGGTGCCACTTTAGTAGTTTGTTGTGTTTGAGCGTACTCAGTAATCTCTTTTTGAGCAATCAAAGCAGCTTCTGTATTAGTCTTCTCTTTACCTAATGTAAATGAAGCAGAATTCTGTAAAGCACTCTGCATAGCTCCTAAATATACAGTAGCGTAATCAGCACCTGTTATCCTACCTAAATGAAATTGTGCGTCTAAATGGATGTTTACGGCTTCCATTAGGTCATCAAAGATACCAGTACCTGTAACTACATAGTCTGCACTAGTGGTTA